>Ga0208182_1000116_pt1 | contig 72548 bp, 64 predicted proteins | sample MalvireepMed_906_FD_184248 | JGI IMG/M metagenome (GOLD analysis project Ga0208182, IMG submission 184248) | Marine viral communities from the Global Malaspina Expedition - Malaspina viral metaG DeepMed_906 (SPAdes) (version 2) | ecosystem: Environmental > Aquatic > Marine > Oceanic | place...
TGATAATGAAATACAGGACATTGAGAACAAACTAAACAACAGACCAAGAAAACGATTAGGGTTTAAAACGCCTATGCAGGCGTTCTATAATATTAATTAGCGTTGCACTTGGTGTGTTAATCTAAGTTCTATAAAAAGCATTCAGCATATTGCTGACTCATGATTGAAAATCACCCACAAAAAAACCGCTTACTCATTATAAGTAAACGGTTTTCTCATCAAAATATATGACGCAATAGGCTCATATACCTTCAAGTATCCCTTACGCATTACCTTGGGCATCAACTTGTGCTTGTTGCTGGCTTTGCGCGTACGCTTGATCAAAGTTGACAGGGGCTAGTAGCAATTGCGGGAAGCTACCGCGCGTTACAATGTCGCTGATGACTTCACGGGCATATGGAAACAGCACGTTAGGGCAGTATGCACCCAAGATTTGACCGATTTGATCTTCTGGGATGTCTTTTAACAAGAAGATACCTGCTTGATGTACTTCAGCGATAAATGCCGCTTCTTCAGCATTTTTTGCCGTGACGCTAACGGTTAGGACGATTTGGTAATGATCGTCATCTAATTTTTCAGCATTGCTAGACAAATTGATATCAAGCTCTGGGTTCCACTCTTTGGTGAATACGCTTGCGCCTGGTACTTCAAGTGACATATCTTTTACATAGATACGCTCTAGTGCCAATTGTGGTTGTGCTTGTTCTTCAGCCATGATAAATCCTCTAAAATTAAATCAAATAATGGGTCAAACTACGATTTTAAAAAAGCATTGTAATATAAACCAAGATCAAATCTCGATGTTTTTTATGGTTACGTCTCACTATGGCTTTTGAGTCTGCCACTGTCCATCTTCAAACCAATAAAGACAGACAGTAAAGCAAGGTAGCAGATTAACCCGCTAATAGCTCGTCAAGTTTGCCTTGCTGGTTCATTTGGTTGAGCTCATCAAAGCCACCTACAAAGGTTTCACCAACGAAAATTTGTGGCACAGTGCGATAGTTATTGGTTTTTTTCATCAGCGCTTGACGATCTTCACTACTCATGTCATGCATGCTGATTTCTTCGTAATCAACGCCTTTGGTTTTTAGTAGTTGTTTGGCGTTTGAGCAGTATGGGCAGATAGGGGTCGTATAAACTTTAACAGATACAGTCATGGTAAATCCTTATTTATAAATTTATGAGATAACAAACTTATTATAGATAGCCTGATAAATTATCATAGTCTAAGTATTGATAGAATCTGTTATCAATGAGTAAAGTGCACATGTATTCAACTGTGCTCATTACTACAGTGGGGATGAGCATGACAAATTCAAGCCGTCTTAGTTTAAAACCCTCAGTAGCAGTATAAACAGGATATAAAAAAAGACACCTATTGCTAAGGTGTCTTTTTATTTTGCTATCGTTAATCGGATGCTTTTTTTAGTCAGAAGCTATATTTTAGCCAATCTATTATTTGCTTAAACTAGGCTTGGTCTTAGCTTTGTTTTTTGATTTAGCGTCTTTTACACCAACCAATGGCATACCAGCGCCTTGCCAGCCGCCAATACCGCCCTCTAAGCGATAAACACTGTCTTTACCAATCATCTGAATCGCAGCGCCTGCTTGCACACCCATATCGCAGATAATAATCACTGGCTGCTCAATCGCACGAATCTCTGCTAAGCGGTCTTTGAGATCAGTGAACGGTATGTTGCGGCTGCCTTGAATATAGCCTGATTCAAACTTCTTCTTGGCGCGAATATCGATCAGCTGCGCGTTCTGAGAGTTGACCATCATGCCAAGGGTGTTGGGCGATATTTTTCTACCGCTACGTTTGTTTTCAATGGTAAAAAACAGGATAGCAAGTACGGCTAATATACCAAATAAAAACGGGTGGTTGCCCACAAATTCCAGCGCACGATCCAAACCATACCTCCAAAAAAATAGGTGTTCTATTGAGCTGAGAAGCCAGCCCAATGATAGTGAACAAGGCGCTATTATACCGATAAGGTCATCTATAGTAAACGGGCGATGACACGGTCAATAATCAATCTATCATTTTGCCTTTGAAATGATGTTAATTGAGCTTAATAAAGCTTAGTATCAGCTTCCTCTCGTAGCGTCACGAGATTTTCAACGCGGCGCTGTAATACGGTACCGTCAGCCACGGCTTGCCACAGCGCGCAGCCTTTGCTGTTATGGGTATGACGACAGTCACGGAATTGGCAACTGCCAGCTAGTGGCGCCAGCTCAATAAAGCCTGAGATGATATCGTCAGGTGTGAGGTGCCAAATACCATATTCGCGAATACCTGGTGTATCGACGATACCACCTTGCGTCAAATCCTCGGGGTTAAATGGCAGCAGTCTACTAGTTGTCGTGGTGTGCTGACCAAGCTTAGAGTTTTGCGAGATGATATTGACGCTTTGACCAGACTCAGGAAGTAGGGCGTTAATAAGGCTGCTTTTGCCAACACCAGACTGCCCTGCAAAGATGACCAGCTTTTTGTCTATGTAGCGTTTTAGCTCATCGAGGCCTTCTTGCTCGTCACTCTCGGCGATATTTTCAGGGCAATCGACCGACGTCAGAACACTTTCATAACCGAGCGCAGCATATTGTGCCAATAATTCACTCGTATCGACGCCGTTTTCTTGTGCCAACAGATCGGCTTTGTTGAGGACGAGCAGTGGTTTGACGCCCGCGTGATGGCAGACGACCAGATAGCGATCGATCAAAGTAGGAGCGGCGGCAGGCAATGGCGCAAAGACGATGGCCAGAATATCAACATTGGCGGCAACAGGTTTGAGCTTATGATAACGGTCAGGGCGAGAGACCAATGAGGTACGCGGTTTGACGGCTTCGATACGGCCAAAGCCTGTGTTGGAGTCGGCACTCCAGCGCACTTGGTCACCAGCGGCTAGCATCGGCAAGTTAGTGCGTACATGGCAGCGCCAAATATCGCCGAGCGCAAGCGCTTGCCAAAATGGCTCTGGATCATCAGGCGCAATCTCTGGCTGCTCAGGTATCACCGCAGGTAGGCTTGTGACTTGTACTTCTAGTTGCTTACCGTAATGCGCCATGACCACGCCATCCATCAAGCTGTCATCGATGCTGTCTTGACTTAACAATTGCTGCTTGTCGATGCGACGAATCTGTTGTTTGGTCAGTTTGCGTTGCCGGATTAATGCCATGGGTTTTGACCTATTATAAAAATATTGCTAAGTGTAGCGTGAAAATTTGCTAACATACAGCCTAAAGCGTCTGCGGCAGACAGGGGTTTTGTAATATTGTACGACTTTATAGGTTTTCTAAACCAAGTAGCGTGTTGCAATACTGTCTGAGCACGGGTGTCTACGTGTAATACGTTTTTTCAATAGTTTTTCTAAAGTTGTTTTTTTTAAAGTTGTTTTTTCAAAATTATGAATGATAGGATACTTTATGGCTACCGGTGACCATCCCAATAAGATTAAAATCAAAAATCAAGGCAAAAAAGGGCTGGTGTGGATTGATTTAGAAATGACCGGACTTGATACCTTAAACGATGAGATTATCGAGATTGCCACTGTCGTGACTGACGAAGATTTGAATGTGCTTGCTGAAGGGCCTGTGTTTGCGATCAAGGTATCGGATCAAGTCTTAAATAAGATGGATGACTGGAATACCAAGCAACATGGTCAGTCAGGATTGGTCGACCGTGTGCGTCGTAGCACGATGACATTGGCGGAAGCGGAAGCTGAAACCATCAAGTTTCTGAGTAAATGGGTCGATAGTGGTAAATCGCCAATGTGCGGCAACTCTATCTGTCAAGATCGCCGCTTTATGGCGCGCCAAATGCCAGAGCTTGAGCGCTTCTTTCATTATCGTAACCTTGATGTATCGTCAATTAAAGAGCTGTGTTTCCGCTGGCGTCCTGATATCTTAAAGAACTTTGAAAAAGGGGGCAGTCATTTAGCATTGGATGATATTCGCGACTCTATTCGTGAGCTAAAGCATTATCGTCAGCATTTCTTTAAATTGATGGATTAGATAGCGAGCGATAAGCAGTTCAAGATTGTAGTAAACGTAAAAAGGGTCTGTTGAACTATCAACAGACCCTTTTTTAACTGAAGAGATATTTCTTAAGATACGTTGTCTAAAACGCCATTCAGCGAATAAAAAATTCAAACTCAAATAATCCAAACTCAGCATCATCACTGCTTAAATTATTACTATTCAAACGGTCATTTGAATACTCGTCGTCTGTCACTGCACCAATTACAGCGCTTACTTTCGGCTGGCGAGTGTCTTTATCTAGCAAGCGCCAATCACCAAGCACGTAGCGCTTTTTATCAGCAGTCGCCTGATGAATATCTGGACGATGCGTATGTCCGTGCAATAAAGCATCGCTGTCAGTAATGGCCTGACGTACGGCCTCATCATTCACATCCATGATATAAGCCGCTTTAGTAGCATTGTTCTGCTGGCTTTTTTTGCGCATGTTGTCTGCGATGGCTAAGCGTTTCTCTAACGACTTATTAAGCAGATACCACTGAGTCAGGCGGTTGCGCATAATTTTGCGAAAGAGTTGATATTTCTTATCATCGGTACAGAGTGCGTCACCGTGCTCTAAACGATAATTCTGCTGACCAACAGTCAAAGTATACGGCTCGCTTATCAGCTCACCACCGAACAGATTGCAAAACGGCTGTCCTAACAAAAAATCGCGATTGCCGTGCATGACTAATATTTCACAGCCATTGATACGTAGCTGTTTTAGCTTTGCAATCAATGGGGTTAGCCAATGCGCCATCTGCTCGTCTTCTGACCTTTTTCCTTTTAATAGGGACAAATACATATCATCACCCAGCCATACCTCAAACCAGTCGCCCAATATAAAGAGGCGTGTAAGCGCAGGCAGAGCAAGACAGTCATCGAGCAGCGCCAAAAAAGCCTGCACTAAGGCAGGCTCCTGAGGCGATAAATGCAAATCGCTAATCAATACTTGCCGCACTTGATGAGGGCGGGTCGTGATTAAGTGATTAAAACGTTGCATTTATCTTGATCCTCGTGACTTATCGTATGGCGAGCATTACTTAGTAAGTTCTACTAGAAAATGCTCGCTCATTCACAGCTATCGCTAAGTAACTATTACTGACTACTGACTAGCTGCTATTGAATGACTATTACTGAGTAATGATGGTTGCTGAGTTGATAACAACTGGCTCTTTTGGCACATCAGCATGCATGCCGAAACGACCAGTTGGGACGCCTTTCATTTTTTCGATCACATCCATACCGCTGGTGACTTTACCAAATACAGTGTAACCCCAACCTTGCATGTTTTTGCCAGTGTGGTTTAAGAAATCATTGTCTTTTACGTTGATGAAGAACTGGCTAGTCGCTGAATGCGGATCTTGGGTACGCGCCATTGCGATAGTACCTTTGTCGTTTTTCAAACCATTGTCCGCTTCGTTTTCGATAGGCGCGTTGGTTGGTTTTTCATTCATCTCAGCGTCCATTCCGCCGCCTTGAATCATGAAACCATCAATAATGCGATGGAAAATCGTACCGTCATACTGACCAGATTTTACGTAGTTCAAAAAGTTTTCTACGGTCTTTGGCGCTTTTTCTTCGTTGAGTTCGATAACGATCGCACCCATATTGGTGTCAAGTTCTACTACTGGTGGCATGTCTACCATGGGATATTCCTTTTTGATTGCAGCGCCTTAAATGACGCTGTCAAGTGGTGGTTAAAAGTTGGTTGTTAAAAAGTTACGGGTAGTCTAACGGCTTTTTTATCCCGTGTCATGTATCAGGCTGTTAATGCGTTTGCAAAAGCTGATAGAATAACGCAACTTTAGCCATTTTTGATCAGCTTTGACAAATTGTGATAATGCGGACGCGTTATCTGAGTTTTTATATCCCAATTTATTTTAATAATTTATTTTGAACGTTTTGTGATGCGTGATGGCACGTATCACAAATTGACAATTTGCGTTAGGAGCAATATCCGATGAGTGAGCACTCAAGCAACAATGCACAAAAAGACGAAGTAAAAAACGACTTTATTCGTAATATCATTCGTGACGATGTCAATGCGCAAAGATACCAGCAAATTGTCACACGTTTTCCGCCTGAGCCAAATGGCTACTTGCACTTAGGTCACGTAAAATCTATCTGCCTAAACTTTGGTGTGGCCAAAGAGTTCGGCGGTGTGTGTAACCTGCGTTTTGATGACACCAACCCAACTGCAGAAAAACAAGATTATATTGACAATATCGAAAATGATGTGAAATGGCTCGGTTTTGAGTGGGCAGGCGAGGCGTATCACGCGTCAAGTTATTTTGATCAGCTACATGCATGGGCAATACAGTTAATCGAGCAAGGCGATGCCTATGTCGATTTGCAAACGCCTGAGCAGATTCGCGATAACCGTGGTTCATTCAATGAAGCGGGAACGCCATCTCCGCAGCGTGATGCCAGTGTCGAGGAAAACCTAGCCCTTTTTAATGATATGAAAGACGGTAAGTACGCTGAAGGTAAGGCGGTATTGCGCGCCAAGATAGATATGGCAAGCCCGAACATGAACCTGCGTGACCCTGTCATTTACCGCGTGATGCATCAATCTCATCATCAGACTGGTGATAAATGGTGCATTTATCCGATGTATGACTTTGCGCATCCACTCTCTGATGCGCTCGAAGGTATTACCCATTCACTATGTACGCTTGAGTTTGAAGACCATCGTCCATTCTATGATTGGGTCATCGCCAAGATCGGCTTTGATGTACCGCCACACCAATATGAGTTTAGCCGCTTAAACGTGGATCACACATTGACCAGTAAGCGTAAACTCAAGCAGCTCGTTGATGAAGGTATCGTGAGTGGTTGGGACGATCCCCGTATGCCGACTATCGCTGGTATGCGCCGCCGTGGTTATACGCCAGCGGGCTTGCGTGACTTTTGTGAGCGTGTGGGCGTGACCAAAGCCGATAGCGTGGTTGATTTCCGTTTACTAGAGTTTAGCGTTCGTCAATCGTTAGAGACGACTACTGGTCGCGGCATGGCGGTACTAAAGCCATTAAAAGTGACGATTACTAACTTTAGCGAGGCGGTTAGTAGCTGGGAGTCGCAAAAAGCCGATAGTGTTAATGCGCGTTTTGACGATGCCACGCAGACCCTTTGGTTGACGCAGCCGAACCATCCTAACGTCGATATGGGTGAGCGTGAGATTCCGTTTACCGAGACTTTGTATATCGATCAAGGTGATTACGAGATTGAACCGCCAGCAGGCTACAAGCGTCTGTCTCCAGAAAAGCCAGAGATTCGTTTGCGTAACACTTACGTGCTAGCCGTCACTGAGCATATCACTGATGAAAATGGCAATGTTGTTGAGTTAAAAGCGACAATTGATCCCGCAACGCTAGGCAACAATCCTGAAGGCCGTAAGGTGAAAGGGGTGATTCATTGGGTATCAGCCAGTCAAGGTGTACCAGCGACCGTGCGCATGTATGAGCAGCTATTCAGTGCTGAAGACCCAAGTGGCGTCGCTGATGTCCATCAAGCACTAAACCCGGACTCGCTCACTGAGCTGGATGCTGTCGTTGAGCCATCTTTAGCCCATGCTGATGCTGGTACGCGTTTCCAGTTTGAGCGTGAAGGGTACTTTATCACCGATAGTGAAGATCATAGCACGGATAAGCCAGTCTTTAACCAAATCGTTAGCTTGCGCGATAGTTATAAGCCAGCTTAATGCATAGCCTTTGAGCTTGCCCTTAGGGCTTAACGTCAAATTATTATGTCAAATCATTGTTCTTTTATACTCACCCATCTCTAGTGCGCTAGGGGTGGGTTTTTTATGAACTTTGCTTGTGGGATACAGGCATGGTAGTTTAATGCGCTATGCTACCTATATACTGGTTTATTTAGTGATAAATGGAATAAACGCATTACAATCCTTCACAAGACATTCATAACCAGTTTGGTACTATAAAGTGAGTTTTATTGATGCACTAGACGGGATAAGCAAATGATCAAACCGTCTCGCACATTGCAATAATCGGTTTATAATAATAGTGCGCATAAGACAGTAAGCTCAGCGCTCATCATTCATATAAATAAGGAATTTAGTATGGCACATTTACGTTTAGGCGACACCGCACCAAACTTTGATGCAAGCACCACAGAGGGTGATATTAATTTTTATGATTGGGCGGGTGATAGCTGGGTGGTATTGTTTTCGCATCCTGCCGACTATACGCCAGTTTGTACTACTGAGCTTGGCCGCACCGCTGCATTGGGCGGTGAGTTCCAAAAACGCAATGTCAAGCCGATTGCTTTGTCAGTGGACGGCTTAGAAGATCACAAAGGCTGGGTCAGCGACATCGAAGAGACACAAGGCGCTGCGGTGAAATTCCCTATCATTGCAGACTCTGATCGCACGGTTGCGGATTTGTATGATATGATTCACCCAAATGCTGATAACACCGCGACAGTTCGCAGCGTGTTTATCATTGATCCAAATAAAAAGGTGCGTCTAACACTGACGTATCCGGCCAGCTGTGGTCGTAACTTCGATGAAATTATCCGTGTTATTGATGCGCTACAACTATCGGATGAATATAACATCGCGACGCCTGTAGATTGGAAGGACGGTGATGACGTAATCATTCCACCAAGTGTCAAAAACGAAGATATTGCTGCCAAATACCCAAAAGGTCATAAAGAAATCAAGCCGTACCTACGTACGACCCCAGCCCCTAATAAATAACTGGACTGGTTGCATAAATATGATTAAATAAAGCCCCGTGACTTAAAGTTATGGGGCTTTTGCTATTTTTACCTCATGAGTAATAAGCCTTTGCCATGACGGTCAGAGTAGGCTATAACTATGGTATGGAGTATCAATAGATAGGGTGCTCATTAGTGCCACCATCATAATAAGGCGTATCAGCGCTAAATTTCTATTCAATCATTCTTACAAGGAGTTCATCATGAAAAAATTATACGTCACCCGTATAGCACCCAACCCGCGCAAAGCCCTTATTTTATTGGCATCAAAAGGGATTGATGTTGATGATATGGATGACATTGATGTGATTGATATTGATTTTGCCAAAAATGAGCAGATGTCAGACGAATTTACCAAAATAAATCCGATGCAGACAGTGCCTGTCTTAACACTAGACGATGGCACCGTGCTCAATGACTCACAAGCAGTCTGCGAGTATCTGGATCGCGTCTATGGTGAGCGTTCTGTTATGGGCAATGACGTGATACAGCGTGCCCAAGTGTGCTCGATGCGCCGTATTGCTGAGTTTGAGGTGATGTATAATTTAATGCTAGCGTTTCAGCACAGTCATCCGTCTAAAGCCCAGCGTGTTGAACAAGTGCCAGAATTTGTTGCGCCATCAATTGCCCGTGCTGTCAAAGCCATGGAGTATTTTGAGACAATCCTAGAAGGTCGTGAGTATCTGGTGGGTGAGCAGCTAAGCTTTGCAGATATCGTGCTATATTTGGGCTTAGATTTTGGTAAAGTGCTCAAAGTTGATCCGAATGAGCAAGGCAAAAACCTAGCCCGTTTTTATCAAATGATGAACGAGCGCTTTAGTATCAAAAACATGGCTAAAGCTAAGCCTGCGGAAATCAATGATTAGATAAAGAGATACATCGCAAGTTCTATTGTTTTTAGATGCTTGCTCATTAAAGATAATATCGGGGATAGCTAATATGTATTAGCTATCCTTTTTTTGTCCATGAAATTAACGACATTAGATAGCAGAGTAATAAAAGAATTTCAAACATAATAAAAATCAACATTTTATTACATAAGCTAATAATGCTCGGTCTATAGTGGTTAATTTAACGTGATTATAATAACGATATTCCAGAACAGTTAATTAAATGTTTTTTCAAAACATGCAAGACCAGAAAGTATATAGAAATAAGTAATCGAGAAAATTGATATACGCTTACTAAGAGGTTCGTAATATGGTAGGTAGAGCCAAAAAATCAGCACTGACAACGTTTTTATTGCCAAGTATTGTGGCGGTGAGCCTCATACTAGGCGCTTGTCAAAAAGAAAACACGGCTCACGACAATGAAGGATCAGGTATCTCCAATACCGGTGAAAAAATAGACTCACTAGCGATTGAGGATAGGGCCTCGGATACCAACTCAGCAACTACTGAATCTGGCTCGACGACATTTACTCCCGAAGAAAAGCTGATGAATACTTTGTCTCGTCATCGTTGGAGCTTGGTTAGGGCAACGGATGCCAATGAGCAGCCTATAAGTGAGCTTACAGATATCGATGGTCAGGGGACTCTGGTATTTAATCCAGAAACACTTATCTATAGTGTCGGTTGTAATACAATAAGCGCTGCTTATCAGCTGCAAGGACATACATTGAGTATCGAGGAAGGAATGAGCACCAAAATGTCTTGTAGCGATCTTGATATGGCAGAAAATAAATTGTATGCATTGATGCTAGGAAATAGTGAGTTAAAAATAGAGCAAGGTGACAGCCCAGTATTGACTCAGTTTACCAACGATAATGTCACTTTGGTATGGAGTGGCAAACTCACACCTCAAGCGAAATACAATAGTAAGGGCGAGACGGTATTTTGGGCAGTGAATGCCAAAGAAGTCAATTGTGATATGAATGGTGAAAAGCAGTGTCTCCAAGTTAGGCCCGTCACTTACAACGACCAAGGTGTCAAAGTTCGTGAAGGGAAGTGGAGAGTATTTGCGGGAGAAATAGATGGATACCAGCATGACGGTATGCACGAAGAAGTACTAAGATTGCAGCGCTACCGATTAGAGACTAACGAATTAATAGAGTCAGATGAGACAACAGAAAATGATAATGATGATGAAAAGTATGCATATGTACTCGATGCTGTCATTGAAAGTGCAGTTGTAGAGTAGTCCGCTATAATTTCGTCTTGCAAATGATAAAGTGACAGTGCTGGTACTCATAAAAAAACACGCATCGAATAGCGTGTTTTTTTATTGTCTCACTATTTTAATGCCTATTGGTTTTAAAGCTTGTCTGCTTTAACGCCTATCTTTAACGCAAGTTACCCAAATCTTCTTCGGTCAAACGCCAACGACCTTTTTTCTTAGAGCCACCGCGTCCTCGCATAGAGCTATTAAGTAGTATTTTATTCATAGAATGGCTTGAGTGCGCATGACAAATAGCACAGGCAAGACCATCGGCTGCATCCTGCTGTGGTACGACTTCTAACTGTAGTATGCGGCAAACCATCTCCTGCACTTGCTCTTTAGCAGCAGCACCATAGCCGCACACCGCTTGTTTGATCTGCCGAGCAGTATACTCTGACACTTCTAAATCCAAGGCGACCATCGCTGCAATAGCCGCGCCTCGTGCTTGCCCAAGCTTGAGTGCAGAATCAGGGTTTTCTGCCATAAAGACTTGTTCAATCGCCGTATAGATAGGCTCGTCAGCGTATTTTAAATGATGCTGCGTAATGCGGGTCAATCCATTAAAAATACGCTTAAGGCGTTCAGGCATCTCTTTGGTATCTGTGCGAATCGTGCCTGCATCGATATAAGTGAGCTTATCACCCGTCTGCTGGACTATTCCATAACCCGTCATGCGTGACCCTGGGTCGATCCCGATAATAATTGCCATAGTATTCCGTCTTGCTTACATTTTGTTTTATGGCTTAAAAATCAGCCGTAAGTTTGATAGTATAGCAACCAATCCCCATATACATCATATGTTAGCCATTTTAATTTGCATGGCGCTCAATTTATTGGTTTTTATTTTATAGGACGACACTTTATGGGTCAGATAGTTGGTATAGCCATCGTTTGGTTTATTATCGAGATGCTACTGTGGTATTTGCTTGCTCAATTCATGAGCGGCTGGTGGGTATTCATGTGGTTTATTGTCGCAGCAGTGATCGGTATTTCTCTTGTGCGTAAAGGTATGGCTTCTTTGAATCCAATGGCTCAGCAGATGAAAGCAGGTGGTATGATGAATCCTGCAATGCGTCCACCAGAGTCTACCATGATTAAGAGCATAGCCATGGCAGTCGCGGGTATCTTGCTACTTATTCCAGGTGTGTTGAGTGATGTGCTCGCACTACTCGTGATCTTGCCACCAGTACAAAAGAAACTCAAGGACTTTGCCAATAACTATGTCATGAACAATCAGCAAAAAATGATGGAAATGATGGCAAAACAGATGGGTGGTCAAATGGGCGGCCAAAATCCATTTGGTGGAATGGGTGGTCAGAATCCATTCGGTGGCGTAGGCGGTATGAATAACCAAAATCCATTTGGTCAGCAACAGCAAAACCCGTTTGGTGACGTATTTAAACAGCATACGACTGTTGATGGTACGGCCAAAAACATCCCTAAAGATGTGAAAAAAATTACCAAATCTGCTAATGACGAGTAACGATGATTTAGTCATTCATTAGGCATAGAAAAAGCCCCTTTCGCTAATAACGAAAGGGGCTTTTTGGTGGCAGTAAATACATTAATTATAAAGAACATATTTACAAACCGAATAAAACAACCGAAGTGCCGCTGTAAGATGGTGACCCATGAACCGTGAAGTTCAGGGCGGATGCGTCATCCTCTCTGCAGGTTTCCTGATACACCGCAAGCGGTGCAGGCATACACAATGAGACGATAGGTACCACATCCTGGTAAAGCATTATCGGCTCAGGGAATAAACATCTACTAGCCAACACTTCAGAATAGACTCATCTTAACCAATGAGATGAATGATTGCAAGTAGGATTTACAGATTGATACGCAGTATTGTTACCTAGTATCTGTGGTAGGTTTTGAGCTTTTGATAACGATACAAACCCCATCATTTTTTAGTGAAAAATTGTCAGTTTTTCAGCTATTTTAAGATATGTGTTAATATATAGGGCTTTCCATACCCTAACATAGCATTGAAGGCGTTCATTCACTCGAGGAGCGGTAATATATGACCAGTACCCAGCAAGCATCAGAATCTATTGGCGACAATCAGGCGCAGCAGCTCAGCAGTAAGCAAGAAGACGGCGCACAGAATAAAAAAACGCCGCATGTCTTAATGATATTAGACGGCTTTGGTTATCGTGAAGAAGATAAAGATAACGCCATTGCTGCGGCAAATATGCCAAATCTAGATAGGATTTACCAAAAATACCCTCATGGACTGATTTCTGCTTCAGGAGAAGATGTGGGTCTGCCAGATGGTCAGTTTGGTAACTCAGAAGTTGGCCACATGAATTTGGGTGCTGGCCGTGTTCTTTATCAAGACTCGACTCGCATCTCAAATGAGCTTGCCAATCGCGAATTCTACAAAAACGAAGCATTGGTTGACGCAGTAAAAGCGGCCAATGAGCTTGGCGGCAACGTACATATTATGGGTCTGCTCTCTGATGGCGGTGTTCACTCACATCAAGACCATATCGAGGGTATGTGTCATTCAGCATTGGTTCATGGTGCCAAAAACGTCTTTATCCATTGCTTCTTAGACGGCCGTGATACCCCGCCTAAATCTGCAGATAAATACATCAATCGTTTGCGCGATTATATCGATAAATTGAATGCTCATTATGAAGGCGGGCGCGTACAGATTGCCAGCATTATTGGTCGCTACTATGCAATGGATCGCGATAACCGCTGGGATCGCGTACAAAAAGCTTATGAGCTGATCACTGAAGGTAAGGCAGATCGCTTGTCGACACGTGCGGACGGTGCTGTCCAAGCGGCTTATAAGGCACGTGAGACTGACGAATTTATCAGCCCGACGACTGTCATCGGACGTGATGAGGTGCCTTATACCGTCGAAGACAATGATGCGCTGATATTTATGAACTTCCGTGCCGACCGTGCCCGTGAGCTTGCCCAAGCCTTTGTTTTACCTGATCATGAGTTTTCAGGTTTTGCCCGTCAAAAGCAGCCAAAACTTGCCGCCTTTGTGATGTTGACCAAGTATTCTGATGTATTGGCGGATAATCCAAAAACCAGCATCGCTTACTATCCAACGTCTTTGGCCAATACCTTGGGAGAGTATCTGCAGGATCAAGGTAAAACACAGCTACGTATCGCGGAAACTGAGAAGTATGCGCATGTGACGTTTTTCTTCAGTGGTGGCCGTGAAGAAGAGTATGAAGGCGAAACGCGTATCCTAGTACCTTCTCCAGATGTTGCCACTTATGATTTGAAGCCTGAGATGAGCGCGCCTGAAGTGACGGATAAATTAGTAGAAGCGATTGAATCTGGCCAATATGATGTGCTCGTTGTCAATTATGCCAATGGAGATATGGTAGGTCATACAGGGGTTTTCGATGCTGCGGTAAAGGCGGTCGAAGCGTTGGATGTCTGTGTAGGCCGTGTCGAGTCGGCAGTAAAAGCGGCTGGCGGCGATATGCTGATCACAGCTGATCACGGTAACTGTGAGCAAATGCAAGACTACGAAAGTGGTCAAGTACATACTCAGCATACGACAGAGCATGTACCGCTGATTTACGTAGGCACACAAAAACTACAGGTACGTCGTGGCGGTAAGCTCAGTGATGTGGCACCGACTATTTTGGCACTAATGAATGTTGATGCACCCACCGAAATGACTGGTGAGAGTTTATTGGTTTCAGCATCTTAAGCCAGTTGTCTCAGATTATCCGTACATCGGATAATCTGTAAAGACATGGCTTGTTAGATGAATGATATAAACTAGAAAAGGGAGGGGTAGCTATTACCTTTCCCTTTTTTTATGATGGATTTTGCTTGATGAGTTGCAAAACTGCCCTAGTTTGAGAGAGGCCTTTGGTGTTAACTTATACGGTAATACATAACAATAACTTTATACATTCTATTATTTAAATGAGTTTTTTATGCATCCTATCTCTTTTGTGTGCGCATCTTTGTCTAAACAATTAGGCCAACGAGTGATGAAGTCGTCGCTAGCGACCATTATGTCCAAACCCGTATACTTCAAGTTTATAGGCTTTAAGCTCAGTCTAGCAATAGGTTTGCTTGGATTGTGTGTTGTCAGTATGGACGCGCAAGCAGCAGTGCCCTCAGTCGATGATGCTAGTCCGACATCAAGCCTACAGCTTATCAGTTTGAATGCCGATGATATAGTGGCTGAAGATGATACTGAGATGCTGAATGCTGCCGACGAATCATATGACTCAATAGACAGTATGCCAGACGAGAGTGCGGTAATGGACGATGATGATAATATCGATACCAGTATTCCATCAGAGGTTGCGCAAGTATCATTGAATGCAATTTCTCCTCAGACATTAAAGACCTTTGTTGCTGTTGTTGATTTAGTGCGCCGTCAGTATGTTGACGCGGTCAATGATGAGGAGTTATTTAATAATGCAATGAGCGGTATGTTAACTAAGCTCGATAGCCATGCTGAGTTTTTGGATGCGGAGGCCTATGAAAACCTACGTGCTTTTACCGAAGGGGACGTAGGTGATATCGGTATCCAAGTTACTTATGAGCCAGAGGTAGGCTATTGGATCATCACAGAAGTTATTGATGATTCGCCTGCAGATAAAAAAGGCATCGCAGTGGGCGATTATTTACACCAAGTTGGTGAATTCAAACTTGACGAAAATCGGCAAAGTAATGACGTTGAGCAGCTATTAACAGGGATTGCTGGTACCCAAGTAGATATCATCACTTCTAAAGCGGGTCGCCGTAAGCATACAACGACATTGCAGCGGAATAACAGTCACCCTCAAATTGTCGAGACAAAACTCGTCGATGGCATTGCGATTGTTAAACTACCTGCATTCCAGAACAATAGCCGTGAAAAGCTGTTGGAAGGTTTGATTAATTTAGATGCACCTATCTCAGGTATTTTACTTGATTTGCGTGACAATCCGGGCGGTGTTCTTACATCGGCGGTGAGCGTTGCCAGTTTATTTATGAATGATACCGATGTGGTACAAGTACAAGCACGTCAAGACGAATCGCGCGTACTAACCACCCAAGGGGATGCGATACTTAAGCCTCTACCTATGGTTGTTCTACAAAATCGCTACTCGGCATCAGCGGCAGAGGTTTTGGCCAGTAGTTTACAGGCACAAAAACGCGCTACTATCATCGGTGAAGTAAGCTATGGTAAAGGCTCAGTACAGTCAGTCATACCACTCAATGACGAGCAAGCAGTCAAGTTGACAGTAGCTAACTATATGACAGCATCAGGCAGGCAGATCGATGTCATCGGCGTTGAGCCTGACATTACTTTGTCAGGAAGTGAGAGCTCATGGGAGCAGCAGGCGCTGGATTTATTAAAACCCCGCGCGCTCGATTCTGGCATCCGCTTCATTCGAAAAACTACTGCAAATTAGTATATTGTTGATAGATTTAACAATATACCGTCAGACAGCCATTGAATCTCTGAAATAAAAATCCAATGGCCCGATAGAAGACTTACTCAGATTGATCTTCTGCAATTTCTAGCTTTTTCATACGATAACGTAATGAGCGAAAAGTCGTCCCAAGTAGTTCTGCTGCTTGGGTTTTGTTCCAGCCAGTTTGTTTGAGGGCTGTGATGATTAATTGCTTTTCTTGTTCCTGTAGATAATGCTCCAACCCTTGGGCTGGCAATTGATCATCAAGCGGTTCTTGCAGGCTTGTAGTCTCATTCTCTTTTGGTTGAATAGGACGATGGAGGGGTACTTTCTCATTCGTATCACTTGAGCTGGTTGATGGTTCTGTATTATTGGGCACTGAGCGCTGTATCATTGAAGGGTAGTGTTGGGTATTAGTACGATAAGGGTGCAAGTTGGTTGTTTCTTGCTTGTGCTTTACAGCCGTTATCTCACTGTCAGATTGAAGAGTCTGTTCACGGTTTTCTATTGCTTTAGACATTGTTTTGGTAGTTGGTTGAGATTGGTTTTGCTCATTTGCGTAATGGTTAGATTGTTGCGCATTGCTGTGAGCTTGCGTATCTTTAAGGTCGTGACTAACATCAGGTAGGCCTAAATGACTGATATCAATGTCCGAAGTTTCCGCCAACGTCACCGCACGCTCAAGTAAATTACGTAGTTCACGAACGTTACCGGCAAAGTCATGACGCTGCAAACGTTCGCTGGCTTCACGCGTGAGAGATGGGGGTATTTCTAGCTGCCACTCAGCAGAAATCATGGCTAAAAAATGCTCTGCTAATACAGGGATGTCATCACGTCGATCATTCAATGTCGGTAGCTTAAGCTCAATCACATTGATACGATAATACAAATCTTGTCGAAATGCGCCATCCTGTACCAAGCGGCTCAAATCTTTATGAGTAGCGGATAAAATGCGGATGTCTACTGGTACTTCTTTGGTGTCACCAATAGCCCTCACGGTCTTTTCTTGAATAGCACGCAACAGCTTCACCTGCATCGCTAATGGTAAGTCTGCCACCTCATCTAAAAATAAAGTACCGCCATTGGCTTGCTGAAACAATCCCTGCTTGTCAGCCACAGCCCCTGTAAAACTGCCTTTTTTATGACCAAAAAACTCTGACTCCATCAGCTCAGAAGGTATTGCACCGCAGTTTACTGGTACAAAGCTGCCATCTCGTCGCGGACTTAAATCATGAATCAGTCTAGCGACGACCTCTTTACCTGTACCAGACGCACCAGATAAAAAAACAGGCGCTTGTGAGCGTGCCAATTTTAATATGGTGTTTTTAAGAGGGTGCATGACCGCAGAATCACCGATTAGCCTAGCGTCCAGCATCTTTTGCTCAGGTGAGGATTCAGGCGTGGCTTGTGCCCCATTATCCTGATGAATAACCTTTAGAGCGTTTTCTACCAATTGACGTAATCTTGGTAGCTCAAGTGGTTTATTGACAAAGTCAAAAGCACCAAGCTTCAGTGCTTCAATGGCCAGATCCATACTTCCATGAGCAGTGATGACGGCTATCGGTGTATTCGAGCTGTTGCTGATTTCTTTGACCAGCTCCAACCCTGAGCCGTCAGGTAGTTTCAAGTCAGTGAGGCAAAAATCATAAGTATTGTCTTGCCAGTATGATCTTGCTTGCGCCAAAGTATAGGCCACATCACTTTTGATGCCCATTTTAGTCAAAGTGATTTGCATCAATCGGCATAGATCCACTTCGTCATCAACGACTAGCGCGCTTGTTGTCATACATTATCTCGTCAAATTCAATGGCTGCAAAGTATTAATAGCTAGGTCTAAATAGGGGTAAACTTCTTTTACAAAAAAAATTGTAAATCAATCATGTACGGTGGCTATTAGCTACCAATAGGTAATGTTCAAACATTTGTGATTAAGTAGTATTTTGATTTATGACTGGGATTAATAAAGATTTTCTTCCACGGCTTGCAAGATATTTTCAGAGTCAATAGCAGGCGAAATAAAACGAAAACACGTTTTTTCATGTTCAGGAATATAGAGCAAACGTGCCTGATTGGCTTCACAAAAGGCTTGCGATAAATATAGTCCCAAGCCCGTGCCAGCTTTGTCTGTTGTAAAAAATGGATTAAACAAATGTTTTAAATCCTCAGTTTTAATACCATCACCATCATCCAATATGTCAATTATAACATCGCTGTCTGCACAGTAAATCTCGATTTCTACGTAAGCGTGAGGATGGCTATAGCTGCTATAACGCAAGCCATTGTTGATCAAATTAATCAAAATTTGTTCTAACTGGTGAGGATCAAATGATATGGTTGGTTGGGTTTTTAGATGCAGAAAAATGTCGTGCCCTTGAAAATAATTATCCAAAAATACTGGCATCCACTCAGCCAAAACAATGGCTTGCTGAGAGGCCGCTTGCTGACGAGACAGTTTTAAAATATCTTCAATAATACGGTTGACGCGTTTGGTTTGTGAAAATATCATTTCATAGAGCTCATGATTGCCCGTCATGTTGACATTTGATGCATTTGCCTCAATTTCGGTCAAGTCTTCCATCAGTAGTTGGCTGGCTTGTGAGATGGCGGCTAGAGGGTTTCTAATTTCATGAGCAATACTGGCAGTGAGTTGTCCTAACGACGCCAGTTTTAATTGTTGGGCGCTGGCCTGCTCACGGCGTAAGTCTTCCAATAGGATTAATTTGCTATCATCTTTTAGCGGGATGATTTGTACGCGTAGCTTACCAAATATCGAAGCGTTTGCCACCTCAGGCACATCGTACGTAAACGTACGCGATTGTCCTGTTGCCACTGACAAGCAAGCTTGGAGTAGCTGAGAATGCTGTTTGCTAAGTTGTTGTTTAAAGTTAGATAGAATGGCATGAGGCGTATCGCCTCTCATTTCTTTTATATTGGTTGAAGTGCTAGATGCAGGCAATGATGAATCTTGTGTGATACTGAGCAGTTGGTGGGCCGCAAGATTTGCAAGGACGATATTCTGTTTATCGATGACAATCACACCATTGACCATTTGTGTAATAACTTCTTGATTGATGACATTGAGTCGTTCAACCTCTTTGGCATGACTTTGTGCAACTTTCTCAAGCTGTACCAAACGTTGTGAGATAGACCAACTCAAACCCCCTACTGCCAAGAAGCTTGCTGACATCAGCAAAGCATCACCCAAATTGGCCAAATTCATACTATTGGCAATGGCATAAAAAAACTGCTGATAGATAACAAAAATAATAGCCAACAAGGTGATAACTAGCGCTTGTGAACCATGCAATAGCATAAAGCTAGCGGCGACAACGACCATATAGAGCATGGTCAGTTGTAAGTCCGGCTCACCTGCTGTATACAGCAATAAGCTTAATATAATAACGTCTAATACGAGCCCAAACGCTAACTGTCGGCGCATCTGCTTTGTGACAACGTAAAACAGCCCGAGCAAAATCAAGCTCAGCATCACATAAAAGCTCAGGGCTGTTTGCTGTAAAAAACTGGGGAGAGAGGCGCTATCACCGGCGCGTGCAGATATATATACCATCAACATAGAAAATATACTGACGACAAAACGATAACTGCTGTAAATAATGCCTAGTCTGCGCAGCTGCGGCAAAGGAAGTGTATCATCGTGGTGTAAATAGCGACTGATGGCAGAAATGATGGTGGTGGCAGCAGGTTTCATAAATTGACCATGATGACAAAGGAGATACTAAGCAACTTATGGTTGAATCAAACCATGGCGAATGGCCAAATGCGTTAATTTTACATCACTATCAACGCCAACTTTTTCATAAATACGATAGCGATACGTATTGATGGTTTTGACGCTGACAAATAATTGGTCAGCAATCTGCTGCGGGCTTTGGCAATTGACCACCATCATAGCCACTTGCTTTTCTCTATCACTTAACAAATCAAAAGGCGAGCTGGCATTATCAGACAATAAGACGTCCGCCAATTGCTCAGCAACGTCTTGGCTAAAATAGCGACCACCTTGATAGATTTTTTTGACCGCGCGTATCATCTCATCAAGCGGCGTACCTTTTGTGATATAACCATTGACACCAGCTTTGATGAGCATTGAGGGGTAGGGCTGTGCAGACATACTACTAACAGCTAAAATCTTGATACCCATATCGAGCTGAATCAAGCGTTTGGTCGCTTCAAGACCACCAATATTGGGCATGTTGACATCTAGCAATACCACGTCAGGACGTAACTGCTTGGCCTGCTTGATTGCCATATCACCGCTATCTGCTTCCCCCACTACTTCGATATCGGGGCTGTCTGACAACATACGGCTAATACCCATCCGTACTAAATCATGATCATCGACCACCAACACTTTAATCATAACCATACTCTTTATCGTTTGTCAGAATGAATGTTTTTACAACGATTAAATAACAGAAAAAACAACGTTAGCATCAGCCGTTTTTTGATTCTAAATACAGTTTTTTATTTTAAATACATAGGATACGGCTAATATGCTGTATCAATATCTTCATTTAATATAATAAAGTACAAAGAATCATAACATTCTAAGTTAAGTTATATTGCTGTATTGTTAATCAGTGTTTCTAAAATATAAATCAGTTGTATCAAAGTTTGAATGAAGCTAAAAAAAATCATTAAATCAGTTTGATAGATTAAACTTAAATGTAAACCATGATACACTAAAAATACAAAAGCTCTATGTGAGTACTTACAAACACATCTATAAACGCTACGTACGTTCTTGGCGTCAGGCAGTATGTAACTGGCGTGATAGCGACAGCAGGAGGCATAATGAAGCAACTACTATTAACCAAACAGCAATTGATCGCTGCTATGATTTCATTGAGTTTGGGCAGTGTTGCACAAGCCGCACTTACAATTAATGGTAGCACTGAGACAGCTTCTAGTGCACGCTTGAGTTGGGGCGGTGCTGATAGCTTGTCTGAAGCGCGTAACATCATGTACAAGTCTAGTGGCTCTGCTATCAAAAAAGTCGACAACGGCTATGGTACGACCAATATTACAAATAGCAGCAGTTTTGCTAGCAGTAACAATACCGCTCGATACAATACGACTTATCGCGGCGCATTTGGTAGCAGTGATATGATCCCAATCAGTACAGACTCGCGCAGTGTCGCGGTGATTGATGCTGAAACGGGCGAATCTATCTACGAAAAAGACGCTGACATCGCGCGTCCTATGGCCAGTATTACTAAAATAATGACAGCCATGGTTGTGCTAGATGCAGGTCTCGATATGCGTGAAGAAATCACGCTTGATCCAGAAGACTTTGTAGGGCCTAAGCGCGCCAGCTCACGCTTAAAGTCAGGCGATCGTTTAAACCGTGCCGAGTTGCTATTGATGGCTTTGATGAAGTCTGAAAACCCAGCCGCAAAGAGCTTGGCACGTAACTATCCAGGCGGCTACAATGCCTTTATCCGTGCGATGAACAGAAAAGCACAAGATCTAGGTATGACTACTGCATTTTTCGGTGATCCAACGGGTCTTGATAAGCGTAACGTTGCTTCATCGAATGATTTGGTAAAAATGGTTCGTGCTGCTGGCAACTACGATGTGATTCGTCGCTTCTCTACCACCAAGAGCTATGACTTCTTTGTTTCAAACTACTCAAGTGGTAATCGCACTTATAAAGCCAACAACACTAGTAGCTTGGTTCGTGCAGGTGATTACCCAATCGGTATCTCAAAAACAGGTTTTATTAACGAAGCTGGGCGCTGTGTTGTGATGGAAACGCGAGTCAATAATCGCCCTGCAATTATCGTCATCCTAGGGGCAAACAGCTCAGCAACACGTTGGGGCGATGCTAAAAACATTCTAAACAGCTTGGCGACACGTCGTACCGTATAGACGCGCTGTTTTAAATATGTAAAAAAGGCTGTTATACCATATAACAGCCTTTTTATTGTGTTGAGTTTAAGATTAAGGATCTGCCTTATGAACCAGTCATCAACCTCATCTGCGATACCCAAGCTATATTTGCTGACCAATGATGATGAATTTGAATTGTTGTATCAAAAGTTAGATGCCGCCTTATCAACAGGGCTAATCGCATTGTTGCAGATTCGGCGCAAGCAAACACTTAGTCTGCCAGATGGTCACATAACGCTTTATGAAGAAGCCAAACAGATTGTTAAGCTGGCCAAAGCACATGACGTTCCAGTCGTTATGAATGATGATATTGCAATAGCAGCCAAGCTTGGTATTGGTGTACACCTTGGGCAAACAGATGGCAAAATTGGTGATGCTTTGCAGTCTCTTGAATCGACTCAAATAATTGGTCGAACTTGCCATGGGAATATTGAATTAGTCAAAGAGGCAAAGGATGATGGCGCAAGCTACGCTGCGATGGGTGCCATATTTAATTCTACCACAAAACCGAATGCTGATATTATCTCGCGTCAGAAGTTGATTGAAGGCTGTCAACAAGACATACCTATATGTGTGATAGGCGGATTAACTGCAGAAAATATTTCAGAGCTGGCAGGCATACCAATTGCGCTTGTGGCGGTAGTAGGCGATATTATGGATTTGCCTGTAGAAAAAATCGCCGAGCGTTGCTATCAATGGCAGCAGGCACTTTCTAAATGGAAAACACCTGCTGTATAAAATGTGTTCTAGATGAAATTTATTAGCTATTCAGCATGTTCCATACACAAAGTAGCGTAGGGCAGCGCTTCTAAACGTTGCTCTTCAATCGGTTCACCGCAAACCTCGCACTCGCCATAAGTACCATTTTCGATACGACTTAAGGCATTTTCGACATAGATGAGGCTCTGACGTGCCTCGCTCATTAAATTTTTGCGCATATCATTTTGACGATAGGATATAGCCTGATCTTCCCAGTGCTCATTGAGATCATCTTGTGGGTTTTGGATATGATCTTCGATTTTGTCAATGCGAGACTCGTACTCATCTTTTAGTTTTAATAGATTTTGCTTTGCAGTGTCTAAGTCGATACTCATTGTGTTCTCCTAAAAAGTTATTGTTATTGTCAACGCTTCTATCATAAAGAGCCTGACTGCTGAGTACCACCACGAAATGTTACTGATTATTGAATGAGTTCAAAGCTAGCAGTTACAACCGTTTCCTATCAATGCTGGAGTAAAATTGCCTACTCAATATTTTCATGTTTTTAAAAATCGTGAAAGTTTGCTTGTGAGCATCTCATAGAAAACTGATAGAATACACCGCCACTGATTTCTACTCACTTATCGGTTCCAGTAACTTGGTGTGATAGTTAGTATAAAGACTCAGTGATGAAGACAGAGAAAGATAGCAAGTGTGCAGTCTAATGAGGCTCATTGTTAGAGCATATATAGTAGATGATAGTTAAAAAATTATCCGTCATATCAATCATGATAGTAATCGTAAATTAATAGATATATTGATGCATAGGAGCAGGTAATGAATTTTTTGCGTATGAGCGAGCTGAACTTAACCGACAAAGTGGTATTGATCCGAGAAGATTTAAATGTCCCTATTAAAGACGGTAAAGTCACCAGTGATGCTCGCTTACAAGCAAGTCTACCTACTATTGAGATGGCGCTAGAGAAGGGTGCTGCTGTTATTGTTTGTTCACATCTGGGACGCCCAACAGAAGGCAATCCTGAGTCTATTTATTCATTGGCACCAGTTGCTGATTATTTGACAGACAAATTGGGCTCGCAATTAGCGTCACCAGTGCGCCTGAATAATGATTACCTGACTCAAGGCGCTGCTGTAAAACCTGGCGAAGTCGTATTACTAGAGAATGTGCGCTTTAACGATGGTGAAAAGAAAAACGATGCGACGTTAGCGAAGAAGTACGCAGATTTATGTGATGTCTTTGTTATGGATGCCTTTGGTACCGCGCACCGTGCGCAAGCATCAACAGAAGGCGTGACGCAAGCGATGCGTCAAGCAGAAAAAACTGTTTGTGCAGGGCCTTTGTTGGCAGCTGAGCTTGATGCCTTGAGCCTGGCGCTTGAAACACCAGCTCTGCCTATGCTTGCCATTGTTGGCGGCTCAAAAGTGTCTACCAAGTTAGAAGTGCTACATAGCTTAGCTGAAGTCTGTACACAAATTATCGTTGGTGGCGGTATTGCCAATACTTTCTTAGCGGCGCAAGGGCATAGTGTGGGCGCGTCGCTATACGAAGCAGATTTGATCGATACTGCGCGCGATATCATGACCAAGACTGAGATACTACTACCTGAGTATGTGGTCGTTGCTGATAAAGACGACATCGATTTTGCTGACTTTACTGGTTCATTGCAAAAGGCAATTGCGACAATCAAGTCTGTTGATGCTATTGGTGATAACGACATGATATTGGATATCGCGCCAGAAAGCGCGAAGGAACTTGCCGATGCTATTATCAATGCAAAAACCATCTTGTGGAATGGTCCAGTCGGTGTTTTTGAAGTTGATGCTTTTGGTCAAGGGACACAAATACTAGCAACAGCTGTAAGAGACAGCGACGGTTTTTCAATTGCGGGTGGTGGTGATACCTTGGCGGCTATTGATAAATATCAAGTCGCTGATGGCGTCAGTTATATGTCAACGGGCGGCGGTGCATTTTTAGAATTTGTAGAAGGTAAAGTGCTTCCAGCAGTTGCTGCGTTGCAAATTAACGCTTAACTAATTAACGTTACTCAGTATTTTCGTAACACTAGACGTACAACTAACGGTAAACATCTAAGGTAGTCTGTGAAAATAATATTTTGACTTTCATTTGGCTTATTTATATCGGTATAGCTAAAATTTATAGTCATCGATTATTAAGCAGTAATTATTTGTTTCTACACTGAAAATTATTATTGCATGTCTCATTCGCACTCTATAAAATAGCGCGACCATGTATCTTGACATGCATTATTTACGAGAGGTTTATTATGTTAAAACGTCATTTGTTACTTGCTAGCATACTTGCTGGTACTTTTGCAGTTACTGCATGTAGCCAACAAACAGAAGAGAACACTGAAGCTGCTGTTGAGTCAGCTGGCGATGATGCTGCTGCAAACGCTGATGCTGCTGCTGCTGAAGTAGACGCTGCTGCTGCCGAAGCTGAAGCTGCTGCACAAGACGCTGGTGCTGAAGTTGCTGAAAGTGCAGACACTGCGGGTGCAGCTGCAACAGAGGCTCTAGAGAACACTGGTGATGCTATCGCTGAAGGTACTAACACAGCAGTTGAAAATACTGCTGAAGCAGTTGCCGATGGTGCCAATGCTGTTGCTGATGGTGCTAACGATGTTGCAGTTGATGCAGAGCAACAGTACTAAGCAATTAAATGACTGACTTTTTGGATACTATTATAAGTCATCCACTATCATAGTCATTGCTCTATAAGCCTCGAAATACTAGAAAAGCCTTGGTGATTGCCAAGGCTTTTTGCGTTCTGTGCTATGAGTATGATAGATAAAATGGTTCAGTTGTCGTAGACACCAATGAGAGAAAGAGACTGATTAGACTGACAAATAGTCAGGCAACTGCTACGAAGACAGCACAATTTTTGCTATAATCACCGCGTGATAATCATATCCCAAATGAGTCAGACTTTGACTGATATATATACAGTCAGTATGGTCGAGCAGATAGCGGAATGATTGTTACAAAGCTGCATTTAAAATACTATTCAAAATCCAATCAGAGAGCGTCTTATGGCCCTAATATCCTTACGTCAACTTCTAGATCATGCCGCTGAACACAACTACGGTGTTCCTGCCTTTAACGTCAATAACTTAGAGCAAATGCGCGCAATCATGATGGCTGCGGATGCTTGTGATTCACCTGTTATTGTTCAAGCCAGTGCGGGCGCACGTAACTATGCAGGGTCGGCATTTTTGCGTCATTTGATTATTGCTGCTATCGAAGAATGGCCACACATTCCAGTGGTGATGCATCAAGATCACGGTATGTCACCAGCTATCTGCCAGCGCTCGATTCAGCTTGGTTTCTCATCAGTTATGATGGACGGCTCACTTGGTGAAGATGGCAAAACGCCAATGGATTATGATTACAATGCCAGCGTCACTCGTGAAGTGGTCAAAATGGCACATGCGTGCGGTGTCTCTGTAGAAGGCGAAATCGGTTGCCTAGGTAGCCTTGAGACCGGTATGGCAGGCGAAGAAGATGGCTCTGGCGCAGAAGGCGTATTAGATCACGAGCAGCTTTTGACCAGTGCTGATGAAGCTGAGCAATTTGTAAAAGACACCAATGTTGACGCGCTAGCGATTGCTATCGGTACGAGTCACGGTGCTTACAAATTCACGCGTCCACCGACAGGCGATATTTTGTCGATTGAGCGTGTAAAAGAGATTCATGCCCGTATCCCTAACACCCATCTTGTCATGCATGGCTCTTCATCAGTGCCGCAAGAATGGCTAAAAGTCATCAATGAAAACGGCGGTGATATTGGCGAAACGTATGGTGTACCGGTTGAGCAGATCGTAGAAGCGATCAAGCATGGTGTGCGTAAAGTAAATATCGATACCGATCTGCGTCTAGCATCAACAGGCGCTATCCGTGAGTTCTTGGCAAATAATCCAAGCGAATTCGATCCACGTAAATACTTCAAAGCCTCTATGGTCGCGATGTCAGACATCTGCACCAATCGTTTTGAAGCGTTTGGTTCCGCTGGTCAAGCGCATAAAATTCGTCCAATTAGCCTCGAAGGCATGGTCGATTTTTACCAATAAGGCTAGGCGTATATAATCAATAGAATATGCTAGTGAAAGGTGGTCTTGCATAATGAATGGCAGCGGACTTAACTTTATAATAACCAACAGAGGTGAGTGATGATTGGATTGATTACCGGACAGGTGCAATACTTAATGGCGCCAACGGCTTGTATCATGACAACCGCTGGTGTGGGTTATGATATCGAGCTGCCATTGCCGTCATTTTGTCAATTGCACCTTAACGAGCAGGCGAGTATTTGGACACATTTTCATGTACGTGAGGATGCGCAACTGCTCTATGGTTTTATTGACCGTAAAGAGCGCGATGTCTTTCGCCAATTGATTAAGATCAATGGCGTTGGGGCAAAAATGGCGCTAGCGATGCTGTCTGCAATGTCAGCGGCTGAGCTAAAAATGCATGTTGAGCAAGAGTCAGAGGCGGCATTGACGCGCATACCGGGTATTGGTAAAAAGACGGCGCAACGTTTACTTATCGAGCTAAAAGATAAGCTAAAGAATATCGAAGTGGACAACGGTTCGTTTGAGCTCATGCCTCAGCAAACCGCTGTTTCTCACGACGGCAGTATCATTGCTGAAGTAGAAGGGGCACTGATTAGCTTGGGCTACAAAGAAAAAGAAGCTCAGCTCGCCATCAAAGCGGCTAAAAGTAAGGGTGACACCTTTGTAGACACTCAGGGGTTGTTAAAAGCCACATTGCAACAGCTATCTGGTTTTTAAGCTCACGTTCCAAAGTTATCTATCGATAATAACAAAATAGTGCATTTAACAGATAAGCGACATTGAGTGTCGCTTATTTTCGTTTTGGCCTCTACTTTATGAGGTTTTGCATGACTTATGCGCAGCGTTTGGTTATGCTATTTATTACCTAATTTTTTAATATAATGATAAATTCTATGATGCAAGATCGCTTAATTAATCCGCTAGAAGGCGCAAATGATGCACCTGATGCCAATATTCGACCAGCATTATTGGCTGAGTATATTGGTCAGCCAGTGGTACGTGAGCAAATGGAGGTGTTCATCGGTGCGGCGAGAGGCCGTGATGAAGCCTTAGATCATACGCTGATATTTGGTCCACCAGGGCTGGGTAAAACGACCCTTGCCAATATCATTGCTCGTGAAATGGGGGGTAATCTGCGCTCTACCTCAGGGCCTGTGCTTGAACGTCCAGGGGATTTGGCTGCTATGCTGACCAATCTGGAAGAGGGTGATGTATTATTTATTGATGAGATCCACCGTTTGAGCTCGGTCATTGAAGAGATACTCTATCCAGCGATGGAAGATTTTCAGCTGGATATTATGATTGGTGAAGGGCCTGCCGCACGTTCTATTAAACTTGACCTGCCACCGTTTACATTGGTGGCAGCAACTACCAGAGCAGGGCTATTGACCTCACCGCTGCGTGATCGTTTTGGTATTGTCCAGCGTTTAGAGTTCTATAATATTGCGGATCTCACAACAATTGTGAGCCGAGCAGCACGTTTGATGCGTGTACCAATGAGTGAGGATGGCGCTATAGAGATTGCCCGCCGTGCACGCGGTACACCAAGGATTGCTAACCGCCTGTTACGCCGTGTGCGTGATTATGCTGAGGTAAAAGGCGATGGTAGTATCAATGGTGCGATTGCAGGTAGTGCGCTAGATATGTTGGCAGTGGACAGACGAGGACTCGATCATCTAGACAGACGCTATATAGAGATATTACACGAGCGCTTTGATGGTGGTCCTGCTGGGGTCGAAGCCGTGGCAGCGGCAATGGCTGAGGATAGAGGTACGCTTGAGGACGTGATTGAGCCTTACCTTATTCAACAAGGGTATGTATTGCGTACTGCTCGTGGACGGGTGCTAACACAGATGGCAATTGATCAAATGTTATGACAATGAGCATTAAAAATGCGCCTGCTTCTAATTAAAAGCAGGCGCATTTTTTTTGATTATTGCTTTGACTCTATGTATGTTTTGATTTCAGCCGTGTTAAATCATAGCCTGCGGCAGATTTTTTGGCTCGTGTGCCTGTTCTTACGATATCGCCACTTGCGGTCACGACTTCTAGTGCGAGTACCACATCTTTCATGGTACCGTAGCGTACCGCATTGGTGCCCGACGCACGAGTGGCGACCATACCAACGATACTGGCATTGGCGCCGGGATCTATCGGAAAAAACAGCCCTGCATCGCGCAGATAATGGTTCAGTTGCTCACGCGTCACGCCAGGCTGAACGGTAACGGTCAAATCTTCATTATGAACCTGCAAAATGGCATTCATTGCGTGCATGTCGATGCATAACTCACCATAAGGTGCATTGAGCTGGCCTTCCAAAGATGAACCGATACCAAAAGCAATCACTGGCATCTCATACTGATTACAAATCTCGACCGCCGCTGCTACTTCCTGTTTGTCCTGTACCGTTAATACTGCATCTGGTGGCTGATTGGTGAGCCACGTCATTGTATGGCCATGCTGCTCACGCACTGTCGAATTCACACTCAGTTGTTTGCCAAAACGTTCCTGTAAGGCTGTAATAGCCAAGCTATGATCTGGCTTGATAGTATTATGAGTCTGTGACAATGGTAGTGATGACATGATGAATCCTATAGATAATGCGACTATTTAGCATTAAAGCATATTCAATATCTATTTAATATGTGTCATTGACAGGAATTTGTCCTATGGTAATTAAGCTAGGATACGCCAAATGACCACCACAATAGCTAACAAATAAAAGAAAGGTGCAAACCAGCCTACTTGAGTCGCAATGCCAATATTGATTCCGAATCCTGCCAATGCCAACCAGTCGCGGCGACGGTCGTTGAGCATATCGGCGCGTATTTGTTGTATTTCACGCAGTTGGCTGTCTTGCCGTGAGCCTTGTGAGGCAAGGCTTTGTAGCCCTTGATCCAGTAGCTTTGGAATGTCGGTAGTAGACAAGAGTAGCTCAGGTAACTGTTGGCGCAACTGTTGTAAGTTACGCATCGGGTCTAACTGCTCTTTAATCCAGCTACTCAAGATTGGTTTGGCAAGTGACCAGATATCAAGATCAGGATAGAGGTCACGACCGAGCCCTTCTACATGTACCAAGGTTTTGAGTAATAGCATCAGCTGCGGCGGGATACTCATATGATGGCGACGAGCAATGTCTAAAATCTGCATCAGCACACCAGCAAAATCGATATCGTTGATTGATTTTTGTAGCATGGGGCCTACGGTACGCTTCATATCACGCATCAGCGCATGTTTATCAGCATTTGGTGGTATCCAACCTGCACGGCTAACGATGTCGACGACCGCGGTAAAGTTGTTATTCATGACTGCAAGTAACATACGTGCCACGATAAGCTGATCATCTTTTGACAGGGTACCCATGATGGCACAATCAAGCCCGATATAGCGTGGCTGATGACCCAAATCAACCGCTGCCATATCTGCATGTAATGTTTTGACAGGTGGCGTCTCAACAAACACATTGCCCGGATGCATATCAGCATGAAAAAAGTTATCCCGAAAGACTTGGGTGAAAAATATCGTCAAGCCTTTCTCTGCAAGCGCGGCACGGTCATAACCCAACTGATCAAACACCTCAACTTGTGAGATGGGAACGCCTTGGATACGCTCCATGACCATCACGTTTTTGGCAGCATCATATACTTCAGGCACATACATCAATGCTGAACCCAAGAAGTTATTGCGCATCTGGGTAGTGTTGTCCGCCTCAAGGGTCAAATCCAGCTCATTGAGCATTACTTGTCGATAGTCTTCAACAATATCGATGATATGAACAGCACGCGCCGCTTCGATACGCGCCGATGCCCAACTTGCCAGTTCTCGCAATAATTCAAAATCAGAGACAATCACCGTGCGAATATCAGGACGCACGACTTTAACCACCACTTCACGCCCATCATGCAGAGCTGCAGTATGGACTTGGGCGATAGAGGCTGCCGCTAGTGGTTTAATATCAAATCGTGCAAACAATGTATCGATGGACTGACCGAGGCCATGTTTTGGATGCTCAATTTGAGCGACAGCAATATCAGCGTCGAAAGGTTTAACTTTATCCTGTAGCTGTACTAACTGAGCGATAATCTCAGGCGGTACCAAGTCGCGACGCGTTGAGAGTAATTGACCCAATTTGAGAAACAGTGTACCCATCTCTTCAAGCGCGTACTTGATTCCATTTGGCTGATGCTTTTTACCCCATGCTGCTGGATGCGTACGAATTAAGCGTGCTAAAGGTTGCAGTTGCGGCGCTTCTTCGACAGATAAATGGGTATCAAGGCGATAAGTTGCGGCGATACGCCAAAGCTCTAGTAGACGGGCGCGGTGAGATAATAGCATGGGATTGGGTACTCTGGACAAAAACGAAAATAGGGTAGGCGCTATGCGTCATTATAGACAATGCTATCAGTAATAGCGTGTGCTCATCATTGATAAGACAAGCTACTAATAAAACAAACTACTGGTGAAACGAGTTATTGTGGGAAAGTGCTTGCTCTGCTTTGATAGCCGCAAGTTTGGCCTCTTCACGTTCGACATCAGCACGCAACTTTAGAATCTGCTGTTTGAGATCGTTGACTTCAGCGACCTCAATAGGGTCAGGCGCGCTATTGCCTGCCACATCATTAGCCCAATCGCTGACATCATCAAATGCACGTTTGGCACTATGACGCCAGCTACCTTTAAGCTGAGAGATAAGAAGATGTAATTGACTGGCCATTGGTTTGCCGATTAATGGCTCAAGCTGCCCAGCCAAATCAGGATCGAAGCCAGCCACCAGCTGTTTGAGCTGCATCAGTATTTTGTAATCGCCCGCGATTGGTAAGTTACCCTCCGCGCCGCGCATCAGATTGAGTAGCTGCGCTGGATTATCGACTGTAATGGTACAGTCCGGACGGCTATGACCAAAACGGGCGCGCTCCATACTGGCTTTTTGGCGCTCATTCATCTGACCACTTGGCTCAAAGACACTGTCTGTCGTGACTGGCTCAAAACGCAACCGTTCATGAGTGAACAACACGTCCAAATGAATGTCAGGCATACCCATGTTGAGACGCAGTACTTTACCAGCAAGCGGCGCTAACCCTGCCTTGGTAATCTCGTCACTCGCAATAGCAATGTTAATCAGCTTTTCGGCACCAGCCAATAGTAAGACAGTCAGCATAAGGCTCTCGCATCATTAAGTGAGCGCCTTTGAGTCAGCGCGTAGTATGTTTGGTTTAATATAGTATTGCTAATCGTACTTTACGCTTTAAAGCCACGATGTACAGCGACAATGCCAGCAGTCAAGTTATGATAATCACAGTTCTCAAATCCTGCTTGTTGCATCATCTGTTTGAGCGTCTGCTGATCAGGATGCATGCGAATCGACTCTGCCAAGTATTGATAGCTTTCAGAATCATTAGCAATCAGCTTGCCCATCATTGGCAGCGCTGTGAATGAATACAAGTCATATGCTTTAGATAATGGCTCAAACACGGGCTTTGAGAATTCTAAAATCAATAAGCGACCACCCGGCTTTAGGACACGGTACATCGCACGCAGCGCTGCATCTTTGTCGGTGACATTACGTAAACCAAAGCTGATGGTGACCAAATCAAAGCTGTTGTCATCAAATGGTGCCAACGTCTCAGCGTTCGCCAATATAAAATCAACGTTATTGCAGCCAGCATTGATTAAGCGCTCGCGGCCCACTTCTAGCATGGCAGCATTGATATCAGATAATACAACATGGCCATTTCTACCGACTTCACGGCTGAATACTTTGGCTAAGTCGCCTGTACCGCCCGCGATATCGAGTACATGCTGACCGGCACGAACCCCTGATAGGCTAATGGCGTAGCGCTTCCATAGACGATGAATACCAAATGACATGAAATCATTCATGATGTCGTATTTTTTGGCGACAGAGGTGAATACATCAGCCACACGTGCTTGTTTTTCGGCTTTGTTGACCGTCTTATAGCCAAAGTGAGTTTGCTCATTGCCATCAGTTTCAGGCGTATGTGGGTTATTGATATCATCACGCTGATTGAAAAGCGCTTGCCTTTCTGTGCGTACTGAAGTATCCGTGCTGGTTGGTTTTTCGGTATTTGGCATAGTCGTTTGTTGGCCTTGTGGCGTTCCAGTTGGTAGGTCTTGGACTTTAGTAAAGTCATTATTGCTGTTATCTTTATTAGATGCAGCTGTCTGCGCGCGTAATATTTGCGCGCTGATATCTTGGTTGTGATCGATACTGTCTTTTACCAATTTGTTCTGCAAATGAGCGTTGTTATTACTTGATGTGTCGGTCATCACATTATCCTAAGATTTGTTTTTATTAGGCTATGTACAGCCTGAGATATGCCAAGAATTAATTGGCTATTTAGCGTATTGATTCTATGATACACCAAACCCTACTGGCTTACCGCCATTATGTACTTCATCAACAATTAGCAGTTCACGTTCACAAAACGGTTCAATAAAACTGCTTACACTACTTAAAGGTTTCATAGCTTTGAAGCCTGCGTCGATGAAATCATAAAGTGGCTGGTAATTGCTGCGATAAGCAGCACTTTTTGCCAATGCAAAGGCCTTTTTGAGCATAAAGGTATTTAAGTGTTTGTCAGTGCGGTAACAAACGTCTTTTAGGTTGGCAATCTGTACTCGGCGTTCAGCTTCCTCATCAACCGCACGGTAGGCAGCTAGCATATTGTCTGCGTTCACTGGTAAGTTTTGATCGAGTAGCCACTCAGCCAAATGTAGATCCAGCTCAATGGCCAAAATTGCTGCTTGAATACCCATGCTGCCAGCCTCTAATGCAGACTCTTTGGCAAGACGTTCTAGTTTTTTGGCTTTTGGCAGGATACGGGCCAGTTGTTTTGCTAGTATCTCGAACTCATCACCACCATATAGCTTCGTTAAAAAATAATCTGCCATTAGCTGGTTTTTGGGTTGTTCAAACAGAGCACGATGGGTGTGACGGATACGTACTTGTTGCCATGTTTGTACTTCGTTGAGCTTGGCTCTCAATACGTCATTTTCATGGTGAGGCAGAGCCCAAAAACGTGTCAAATGCTGTTGCAAGTCGGCTAGAGCGGTCATGGCAGTAAATCCTATAATAAAAATAGATAATATTGAAAATTTGAGGCAGCGTTATTGTGGTTGTTTAACCGCATAGGCTTTTGAATAGCTATTTTAGCAAGTATTAAAAATTGTGTTCACCATAAAAGAAAATAAATGAGAATACAAATGCCAAACTGTTACATAGCAATATTATTTACTCGATTGGCGCAATGCTATGATGAAATAGCTTTATGAAATTACTCTAGCATAAAACGCAGTGTCAAAAAGAGTCTGCCGAGCGAGAGTATCTAATATTGTTCAATGGCAAAGCAGTGTAATAACAATATCATTCAATAACAATAACAGTGAGTCCAATCATGTCCCAAAAAAATGATACTACTGAACCAGAGGCACCACAAGCGGTCAGTTCGCAGTTTAGTGAGCAAGTCGTCGAGGAGCGCCTAACGCCCAATCCTTTGAGTCAGTTTTCTATGGACAAGGATGCCCTTAGGCTCGCCTTGGTTACGGCGCAGTATGCGCTAAGAGCCACCCGGCAACAGACACCGCCAACGCTCAATAAACCAACGGGGCTGCTGGTACTCGTTAATGGGATGGAGCAGGCAGGCAAGGGTACCGCTGTTAAGCAATTGAGGCAATGGGTCGATCCAAGATTGCTTAAAGTTGAGGCAACCGTCGGCCATGCGCCGCTAAGCTATCAGCCTATTTGGCAAGTTCATACCGGCGCGATGCCGCGCCATGGCGATGTGATGGTTTATTTTGGTAATTGGTATGCTGACTTGTTATACAACGTCATGCGCATAGCAACATCAAATAATGAAGATAAAGAAGATAAAAAGAAGCAGTCAAAAAATCAAAAACATATCGATAAAAATGCGCTTCCTATTGCGAAATGGCAAGCCTATTTACAGCAGCAGTTAGCTGAGCTCAAAGCATTTGAGCAGGATCTTATAGCCAATCACACTCGGCTACTGAAATGCTGGTTCCATGTGGATATGGAAACACTGCATAGCCGTCTACAAGATAGTAAGGCTGATCCGCAGTTTTTGTATCAAATTGACTGGAACAGCAAAACAGTGATCGAAAAATTTAATGAGGTTGCAGCCACTCTCTTACGGCAACAAGATGACTGGATCATCATTGATGGTGATGATAAATCGGCAGCGGCTGATGATTTTTGTCATGAAGTCTTACATGCGATGCAAATGGCGCTCGTTAGTAGTCGTACCAGTACAACTGAATCTGCAGAAAAAAAACCACCGTCCAAGACAAAAAAATCCAAACCAAAAGTTGAACAGGCGCCGTTTGAACCGGTAAAGATACCGAAAAGCTTGACCAATATTGATGATTCAAAGATCAGTAAGTCTGAATATAATGATGCTTTGGCAAAGAAGCAAACACGTCTCGCTGAATTACTACGGGCGCGTCAAGGTCGTCATGTTGTCTTTGCCTTTGAGGGCATGGATGCGGCTGGGAAAGGAGGCGCAATCAAAAGGCTAGTTGCCGCACTCGATCCACGTGAATATCAAATTTACAATATTGGCGCACCAATGTTATACGAGACTCAGCACCCTTATTTATGGCGCTTTTGGACCAAACTGCCCAATGAACAAACCAACCGTGTTAGCCGTATCGCTATCTTCGATCGCACTTGGTATGGCAGAGTATTGGTTGAGCGTGTTGAGGGGTTTGCCACCGATGAGGAGTGGCAACGCGCGTATGATGAAATCAACCGTTTTGAATCCGACTTAACAACAGCTGGAACGTTGGTCATTAAATACTGGTTGGCGATTGATAAAAAAGAGCAACTCAAGCGTTTTGAAGCTCGTAAAGACACACCGCACAAGCAATTCAAACTCACTGATGATGATTGGCGCAATCGTGATAAATGGTCAGATTACGTGCAATCTGCAGCAGATATGCTGGCACGCACCGATACAAAAACAGCGCCATGGTGTATTATCGCGACCAATGAAAAGCGACAAGCGCGTTTAGACGTCTTAGATCATGCGATACAGCAGTTATCGGAAGCATCTGATGGCAAATAGCTATCACAAAATAACTAAGATTTACAGGTTATTTATACTTTTAAAAAACCATTTTTTCCCAATTTTGCTTAGGGAAACATACGAAATTTAATCTGTCATTGATAAAGGATGAGTTCTGTGGACACGCTCACAGTTACAAATCTTGCAATATCATTATGCATTATGTGATTATATTTAATATAATAGGGCCGCAATTGTCTTTACCCTGTCATAAAATGTGCTGACAGATGCATATTTTATGATGGGTACAGATATTTAAAAGACATTATCGCCGTATCTAAGTATTGATAAACACTTTATTGATAAAAAATGTACTGATAAAGACCGTAACATCACCAGAAAGATAAGCCGCAAGATGCTGTAATCAAATGATTGGGCAATATACTTTGCGGCTTTTTGATATGTGATGTGTTTTTACAGAGAAGCCTATCAACGCCCTGAATCAAGCATAGATGAATGATTCTAAGGTACGGCAGCAAAATCCGCTAAACATTATCGTTTAGCATTCATTGTTTAAAAAGCACGTTGCGCATTTATCATCATGCTACTTTAGTGTGTGGTTTTAAAACTCACATGTATGGCTGCGCAATGTTACTAATCGCATATAATTTCAATCAGCTTACGCAGGACGTATTAACGTATGGGTATTAGCAACAGTTCTACAGGGCCAACCCAATCAGTCGGCTCTACGAAAGTAAATCTATTTTTTGCCATTTTATTGATTGCGATGACCATCTACTTTTTGTGGTGGGGTTTAGATTACACCATGCGTCAGCAAACGACGCTGTTTATTATAGCGACCGCGTTTGGTGTCTTTATGGCATTCAATATCGGTGGTAACGATGTCGCCAACTCCTTTGGTACTTCAGTGGGTGCAGGAACGCTGACTATCCCGCAAGCATTGGGTATCGCAGCGATATTTGAGGTGTCGGGCGCCGTACTGGCAGGTGGTGAAGTAACCGATACCATCCGAAGCGGTATTGTCGATTTAGACGGCCTCTCAGTCGAGCCCAACCAGTTTATTTATGTCATGCTCTCAGCGTTGTTTGCTGCTGCGTTTTGGTTGTTATTTGCTACCAAAAAAGGTCTGCCAGTGTCGACCACCCATGCGATTATTGGCGGCGTGGTGGGTAGCTCCATCGTGTTGGGTATCACGTTAGGTGGTACTGAAATGGCGTTATCAACGGTAAGTTGGAGCAAGATTGGCACTATCGCTATCTCTTGGGTTCTATCACCGTTACTAGGCGGCGTTTTGTCTTATCTACTATATGGCCAAATCAATAAAAATATCATTGAATATAATGATAGAACAGAAGCGCATATTGCTGAGCTAAAAGCCAATAAAAAAGTATTAAAGCAAAACCATAAAGAGTTTTTGGATGGTCTAACCGAGTCAGAGCAGTTGGCTTATACGTCAGCGATGCTACGAGATCAAGAAATCTATAAAGATGATGATTGCTTGGTTGAAGATTTAGAGACGGATTATTACAAAGAACTTTATAAGCTTGAAAACGAGCGCAGCAACCTCGATACCTTAAAAGCATTGAAGCAATGGGTGCCTATTATTGCGGCTGCGGGCGGTGCAGTGATGGCCTCCTTGGTTATCTTTAAAGGTTTGAAAAACGTCAATAACGGTATGACGACGCTGCAAGGCTTTTTAATCATGGGGATGATAGCAGCGTTAGTATGGCTTGCGACTTATATTTATACTAAGAGTATCCGCGGCAAGCACAAAGAGGATCTGACCAAAGCCACCTTTATTATGTTTAGCTGGATGCAGGTCTTTACCGCGTCAGCATTTGCTTTTAGTCACGGCTCAAACGATATTGCCAACGCGGTTGGTCCTTTTGCTGCGATTATGGATGTCATTCGTACCAATAGCATCTCGACCGAAGCGGCTGTACCACCTGCTGTTATGCTGACTTTTGGTGTGGCACTGATTGTTGGTCTTTGGTTTATCGGTAAAGAAGTCATTCAAACTGTCGGTACCAATCTAGCGAAGATGCATCCAGCTTCTGGATTCTCAGCTGAGCTGGCCGCTGCTGCTGTCGTTATGGGCGCATCAACGATGGGTCTTCCTGTATCAAGCACGCATACCTTGGTTGGGGCTGTATTGGGTATTGGTATGGTCAATAAAGATACCAATTGGGCGCTCATGAAACCAATCGGTTTGGCATGGGTCATCACCTTGCCAGTTGCTGCTGGTCTATCAGCAATCAGCTATATTGTATTGAGCAATATTTTTTAATCTTAAGGCGCTAGAGCTCTGCACTAAAGCTTATTCTAGAGCCATAAAAAACGCTTATCAGCATGATGCCGATAAGCGTTTTTTAATGTCATATGAATATTTACTCAGTGCCAAACTGCTGGCGTTTTTTTGCAAAAAATCGGTCCAATCTATCCATCGCATTTTCTAAATCAAGCAAGTTAGGCAAAAAGACCAAACGAAAATGATCGGGTTTGTCCCAGTTGAAGCCTGTGCCTTGCACCATCAACACGTTTTCTTCGACGAGTAAGTCCATCATAAAGTCCATATCATCCGTGATAGGGTAAACCTCTGGATCCATTTTTGGAAAACAGTAAAACGCACCTTGCGGCATGGTACAAGAAATGCCTTTAATCGCATTGAGACGTGAAACCGCCATTTCGCGCTGTTTATATAGGCGACCTGTTTCGGAGGTCAAGTCTTGCATACTCTGATGACCGCCCATCGCTGTTTGGATGGCATACTGTCCTTGAACATTCGAGCAAAGGCGCATGGATGCCAGCATATCCAAGCCTTCAATAAAGTCAGTCGCGTGTTGCTTGCGTCCAGACACCATCATCCAGCCTGAGCGAAATCCGGCAATACGGTGTGATTTTGACAAGCCATTGTATGAGAGTACCAGTACTTCATCGGTCAAGGTGCTCATCGGTGTATGTACATTATCATCATAGAGAATACGATCGTAAATCTCGTCCGCCATGATGATTAAGTTGTGCTCTTTAGCAACTTCGATAATTTGTTTTAATAACTCATCGCTATAAAGGGAGCCTGTCGGGTTATTGGGGTTGATAACCACGATGCCCTTTGTTTTGCTAGTGATTTTAGATTTAATATCCTCAACATCAGGATGCCAGTTGTCCGCTTCATTACAGCGATAATGCACAGCGGTGCCGCCAGCGAGGTTAGCCGCTGCTGTCCAAAGTGGGTAATCTGGCATCGGAATCAGCACTTCATCGCCATCGTTCATTAATGCTTGCATGGTCATCACAATCAACTCAGAGACACCATTACCCAGATAGACGTCACGCACATCAACTGCTGATAAGAGGCCTTTAGACTGGTAATATTGCAAAATGGCTTTGCGCGCCGAAAAAATCCCTTGTGAGTCCGAATAACCCGTTGCCTCAGATAAATTCATTGCCACGTCACGCAAGATTTCATGAGGCGCTTCTAAACCAAACGGCGCTGGATTGCCTACATTTAGCTTCAGTATGCGCTTACCCTCTGCTTCCATTCTATTGGCAGTTTGGAGTAGGGGGCCGCGAATGTCGTAGCAGACGTTTTGTAATTTATCGGATTTTTTTATGGTGTTCATAGCGTGACCCTTTGTCGGGTAGGTTTGTGAATGTTTATCGGTGTCGGGAAAAGTCTCAAGCTGAGTCTTAGCTGCCCCATTGTCTGATGAGCTAGCTGAAGCGGGAGCTGTCTCTAAATCCATACTTTGAGATAAATAGTTGTCTTCGGATAAAAACATATTAGTATCTTCACTTTGAAGATCACCGCGCAAGAGATAGCCTTCGCTACAACCTAAAATACGAGCCAGTGTCGGTAGCTTGGATGAGACAATACCATTAGTGCCGCGCTCCCAGTTGGAGATAGCGCCGCGACTGACCTTTGCACCAGCGGCTGTCATTGCCTGTGCTAGCTGCTCTGCGGTAAATCCTTTGTCTCGGCGTAGCTGTACTAGCCGCTCTGCTTGCGTGCTTTTACTATTGCTATCGGACATTGTTATTTGAGCCTTTATCAATCAGTGAACGTGTATAGATGATACAAAATTGAATATTGTTTTCATAACTTACCAATGCAAGATATTATTGCATTGCAAAACATATTGCAAGAGATAGAAACGCTTTTTATAAAATGCAAGAATAACTTGCAATATTGTGTCTTTTCCCCTTTCCTGGATGCTCATATCTTGCTCACATCTATAGATAAGCGAATATTATTGACTGTATTTTATTCAAAGGGTGCTGCCCAAAGCACTGTAAATCACATAGCGTTGGCAGTACTCTTTTTAAATATGCCTTGAATAGTGAGTTGTGAACCTTCACATATAACTCATCGTTTTTATAATAATATGGCGATAAAATAGTTATCAATAATAAATAATCGAATAAGGGTACATTATGCAAGACAATCAATTGAGTAAAGAAGAAATCAGCCAATTGACCGAAGCTGACTGGAAAGAGCGTTTGAGCGCTGACGAGTATCATGTGATGCGTGAAAAGGGCACAGAGCGTCCATTTACAGGCGTTTATAACGATGCAACTGATGATGGTGTTTATCGCTGCAAAGGCTGCGGTGCCAGTTTGTTTGATTCAAGCAACAAGTTTGATGCGGGTTGTGGTTGGCCAAGTTTCGATCAAGGGATTGATAACAGCGCGATAGACGAGCATGTTGACAACTCATTGGGTATGATTCGTACCGAAGTCACCTGTAGCAACTGCGGTGCACATTTAGGGCACGTGTTCCCTGATGGTCCACGTGAGACGACAGGTATGCGCTATTGTATCAACTCAGTATCTATTGATTTGGATAAATCTGAGAAGTAAGTCCTTTATCTGATTTTAGAAGTGTGAGAGGGGAAGTACAGAGTGCTTCCTTTTCAAGGGTTTCTAATATTCATGTGATAAAGAAAACGGCGTTATTGAAACAAATAATAAAATTCTCAATTTAAGGATAGATGATGAGTACTATTTATGACTTCACCGCTGAGCGTATGGACGGCAGCTCGCAAGCGTTTTCTGAGTATAAAGATAAAGTATTGCTAATCGTTAATACGGCAAGCAAATGTGGATTCACTCCGCAGTTCGAAGGGTTAGAATCGTTATATCAACAATACAAAGATCAAGGGCTAGTCGTTATCGGCTTTCCTTGTAATCAATTTGGCAGCCAAGATCCCGGTAGCAATGACGAGATCGGCGCGTTTTGTCAAAAAAACTATGGTGTCAGCTTTCCTATGATGGCGAAAATTGATGTCAATGGTGCAGACGCTCATCCTATCTATGACTGGCTTAAAGACCAAAAAGGTGGCCTACTGACAGATGGCATCAAATGGAATTTCACCAAGTTTTTAATCGATAGCAAAGGGCAGGTCATCGATCGTTATGCGCCAACGACCAAGCCAGATGCCATCAAAAAAGACATTGAGCAAGCATTAACCAATAAGTAAGTATCGAGTCTAAAAAAAATGATTTTTTATGAAAATATAAAATCAATAAAAACATATGCTTGCTAAAAATTTCGATATAAAATTGAAAAATATTTAAAAAATTGAAAAATAGCGTTTGACAGCCAAGTGTAAATCTATATAATACACACCCACAGCAAGAGGACTTACTTAGATAAGCCCAGCTGATTAAGTTAACATTGAGTGTGACAGCTGATGATAGCTTTAGAAGTTGAAAAGCTTGATTGCTTTAAAAGCTTCAGAAAATTCCCTTTAAGGAATTTTCTCTTGCGAACCTAAAATTGCAGTGCAATTTTTTAACGGTTCTCAGGGTGATTAGCTCAGTTGGTAGAGCGTCTGCCTTACACGCAGAATGTCGGCGGTTCGAATCCGTCATCACCCACCACTTTTTAGCAAGTGGGCTCTTTAAATAAGAGCAAGAAGCTAAGACGACCTAAGCAGCGGTAGTTCAGTTGGTTAGAATACCGGCCTGTCACGCCGGGGGTCGCGGGTTCGAGTCCCGTCCGCTGCGCCATATTTAAAACGAATTTAGACTGTAAAGTTTAAGCAAGTTTCGCCTCAAGTATTAGTTTACTTGGGGTTTTTTTGTGTTTAGGTGTTTTTGCTTAATGTCATCATATTTTGGTATATTGCAGATGAGCCACCCACGATAGCACGATCATCAATCGAAAATCCTTTTTGCCACTATTTTCAGTAATATGTAATATAAGTAAAAATTAGTCTTAAAATTATTGGATAAATAAGCCATAGCAGGTATTAATCTCTTTATTTTCGTACGCCTTACAGCGCCTTCTGTTGACAGCGGCATTTGCAGCCTGATATATCTGTTTGCCTAATAAATATAGATATATAAGGGATGCATTTTGAGTGATAGTAAAAAGCTAGATTTAGGGGTTGGACAAGATCATATTGTGATACAGCGACGTTACGATGCGTTGGGCGCAGTCAATGATTTACTTATCGCTATTTAGTTTTTGATTGGTAGGTCTTTCTTTTTAAAAGAGTCGCTCACCACAGATGGGACGTGGCTGTTTATTCTTGGTAGTGCACAGCTACTTATAAAGCCACTGATCAAGCTGATCAGCTTGATTCATGTCGGTCGAGTATACAACCTATCAAATCAGCGGTAAGTTATAGCGTTAGGTAATACCGCGCTTGTTATAACCCATAAGCTGTAACTATAAATACAAATACAATCAATTTATCCAGTATTACTCCTAAGGATAATAGCTATTAGTGCTAGAAGTAGTTTGGTTCATTGAACGATGGTGAGTGTTCTTTGATACTTCCAAAAGAAAAAATTTCATCCAAAAATCATTGAATTATTTCCATATGTCTATATAATTGGACATATGGAAATAACTACTGCTACTGCAAGCTTTGCAGCACTTTCTCAAGACACTCGTCTAAAGGCTTTTAGGTTGTTGGTCAGCCACGAGCCTGAAGGACTCCCTGCGGGTGAAATAGCCCGTCAGCTCTCTGTGCCGCACAATACCATGTCGGCGCATCTAGCAGTGCTGGCACGAGCAGGGTGGGTGGTCTCACAGCGACAGAGTCGGCAAATTATCTATCGGGCGTCGCTCTCACATATGGATAGCGTCATTCAGTTTTTACTACAAGACTGCTGTGCAGGCCATCCAGAATTGTGTGCCTCACTCATCGACAGTTTAAGTGGCTGCAGGGTAAGTGAATCTGCTGAGCAAGATAATCATTAAACCAATAATCGATTCAATAAACATACTGATAAAATAGGTAAGATGACGATGAAACCTTTAATTTTTCATAACCCTAATTGTGGAACCTCTCGCAACACACTTGCCATTATGAAAGCATCAGGAGAGACGCCAGAAGTGGTGGAATATCTAAAAAACCCACCAACACGAGCACGCTTAGTTGAGTTATTAGCCCAAATGCAAATCTCTCCAAGAGAGTTGCTAAGAAGCAAAGAGGCGATTAATGATGAGCTTGGCCTAGACAATCCTGAGCTCTCTGATGATCACATCATCGATGCCATGATCGCGCATCCTATTTTGATCAATCGTCCGATCGTGGTGACTGATAAAGGTGCGGCCTTATGTCGTCCTTCAGAGCGCGTGTTTGAACTGCTAGCAAACCCTGTCAGTAGCTTCACAAAAGAAGATGGAGAGGTCATTTATCATGGCAAACACTAAGGCCGAACCAGCATCAATAACGGAGTCTACTGCTTCAGCAAATTCTAGCTTTGACGATTTACCCAATATCGATGTCGACAATATTCAACCAATCGACATTGAGTCGTTGATCGCGCCTAATGACCCACGTCATGCGCCCAAAATATTGGTGTTGTACGGCTCTGTCCGCGCGCGCTCATTCTCTAGATTGGCCGCGGAAGAGTCGAGCCGACTGTTACGCTGGTATGGTTGTGAGGTGCGGATGTTTGACCCATCAGGCTTGCCACTGCCTGACGATGTAGATTCAGATCATCCCAAAGTGCAAGAATTGCGCGAGTTGGCGCAGTGGTCAGAAGGGATGCTTTGGGTGAGTCCAGAGCGTCATGGCAGTATCACCAGTATCATGAAAGCGCAAATCGATTGGATTCCGCTGTCTTTGGGTGGCGTGCGTCCAACACAGGGTAAAACCTTAGCACTAATGCAAGTCAGTGGCGGCAGTCAAAGCTTTAATACGGTCAATCAGATGCGTATTCTTGGACGTTGGATGCGGATGATCACTATCCCTAATCAGTCCTCTATACCCAAAGCCTTTTTAGAATTTAACGATAACAATCGCATGGATATGTCGCCGTTATATCTGCGTCTTGTCGATGTCTGCGAAGAGTTGGTGAAATTTACTTGGCTTACCCGCGGACGCTCAGCGTATCTTACCGATCGCTATTCAGAACGCGTCGAGAGCGCTGAAGAAGTATCGAACCGCGTCAATCAAAAGTCGCTTTGATACGGATACGCTAAGACTGTTACCCCAATACAATCACATTAACATTATTATTTAAGTAAGGCTGTGCCATGCTTGCGTTCGCTATTTTTGTTGTCACTCTGGTGCTGGTAATATGGCAACCGAAAGGGTTGGGTATCGGTTGGAGTGCGATGGGCGGCGCCTTGGTCGCGTTAGCGCTTGGCGTCGTGCAGCTATCAGATGTCGGTATCGTGTGGGATATTGTTTGGGATGCGACCTTTACTTTTGTGGCGCTGATCATCATCTCGCTTATCTTGGATAGAGCAGGATTTTTTGGTTGGGCAGCGCTGCATGTGGCACGCCTTGGCAATGGGCAAGGGCGACTGCTGTTTCCGATGATTGTTATATTGGGTGCGTTTATTTCTGCGTTTTTTGCCAATGATGGGGCGGCGCTATTACTGACGCCCATTGTGATTGCGATCTTGCTGCGCCTAAATTTTGCACCACCTTCCGCTTTAGCTTTTATCATCGCGACGGGTTTTATCGCTGATACAGCAAGTCTGCCCTTGGTCACCTCAAATTTAGTTAATATCGTTAGCGCCAATTATTTTGATATTGGTTTTGGGCGTTATGCGGCAGTTATGGTGCCCGTGAATATTGTGTCCGTATTGGCGACGCTACTGGTATTGTGGATGGTCTATGCCCGTCATATTCCTAAGCACTATCCAGTCGATAATCTAAGTGCCCCTGCATCCGCTATTACCGATCCATTGGTCTTTCGCGCCGCTTTTCCATTGTTGGGTTTGCTACTGGTTGCTTATTTTGCGACCGAGCCGCTAGGGTTACCTATTTCACTTGTCACTGGCGCTATCGCATTGTTGCTAATGGCCATCGCTGGTCGTTTGTGGCAAGGCGGACGCGGCGCGGTGATTTCTGTCAGTGATGTCGTACGCAAAGCTCCTTGGCAAATCGTCCTGTTTTCGATTGGTATGTATTTGGTGGTGTATGGCTTGGGCAATGCAGGTCTTACCGCCTATGGCGCGCGCGTGCTTAACTGGCTAGGAGGGCAGGGCGCAGTCATTGCCACAGTAGGGACTGGGTTTTTATCTGCCATTGTCGCGTCTATCATGAATAATATGCCAGCGACTTTGGTCGGTGCGCTCGCGATTGATCAGGCGCAAGTGCCCGCTGCGACGCGAGAACTGATGATTTATGCCAATGTAATCGGCAACGATTTGGGCCCTAAGTTTACACCGATTGGCAGTCTTGCGACGTTATTATGGTTGCATGTATTGGCAGAAAAAAACTACAAAATTAGCTGGGGACAATATATAAAAATAGGCCTGCTGATTACGCCTCCTGTGTTACTAGTGACGCTTTTGGCCTTGGTTGTTTGGCTGCCTATGCTGCCAAGCTAATTAAGACAGTAGAGTCAGTGCAGAGTTGCTTTCAAATACAAGCCATAAAAAAACCCCCATCAAACTGATGGGGGTTTTGGCAAATGCCATAATTGAATCTATAGTGACTCAAAAGGTTTACTACTAAAATGTGGCTCTCCAACCTGGGCTCGAACCAGGGACACACGGATTAACAGTCCGTTGCTCTACCAACTGAGCTATTGGAGAATAGGTTGTAAGTAACTAATCGCTTACAACGAGCCTTAGAAGTCTCTAACGAGTTCTTGCTAAGTGGGGCGTATTCTAGCAAAGATAAAAAATACGTCAAGCGTTTTTTTTCATAACTCGTAAAAAATATCACTTTAATGATGAGGGAGAGGGCTTTTACGGATAAATAGCAAAAACAACCATAAAAAAGACGCCGCATAGAAACGACGCGGCGTCTTTTTTGTTAAAGCACTTGTAAGGCTAACGATGCTTTGTGACTTATTCGGCAACGTCCAAGTCAGCAATGGCTTTTTCGATACGTGACAAGGCATCTTGCAATGTGGCTTCATCAGTCGCGTAAGAGATACGCATATAGCCACCAAGACCGAAAGCATCACCAGGTACGACCGCGACACCGACTTTTTCTAGTAACCATGCTGAAAACTCAGTACATGATGATAGGCCAGCGGCTTTGATGAGTGGCTTGATTTCAGGATACACGTAGAACGCACCGTCAGGGCGCAAGCAAGTGATCCCTTTGATGGCGTTTAGACCATTAACGACTAGGTCGCAGCGCTTCTCAAATGCCGCTACCATTGGCTCAAGTACGCTCTGATCGCCACTGATGGCTGCTTCTGCAGCCACTTGGCTGATGGAGGTTGGGCATGAAGTAGACTGTGACTGTACTTTTTTCATCGCGCCGATGAGTTTGGCAGGGCCACCAGCATAGCCAATACGCCAGCCTGTCATCGCATAGGCTTTAGACACACCGTTTAGGATAATGGCACGGTCTTTTAGCTCAGGCGCGGCATTGAGGATATTGTAGAACTTATCACCCGTCCAGCGGATGTGCTCGTACATGTCGTCTGATGCCACATACACGTGTGGATGCTTTTTCAATACTTCAGCGATGGCTTTTAGCTCATCCAAGGTATAAATCATACCAGTCGGGTTAGAAGGGCTGTTCAATACCAACAGTTTGGTTTTTTCAGTGATGGCGTCTTCTAGCTGCTCAGCGGTGATTTTGAAATCTTGCTCAGCGGGGCATTTTACGATGACTGGTACGCCTTCTGCGATGATAACCATATCAGGATAGCTCACCCAGTATGGTGCTGGGATGATGACTTCGTCGCCAGGATTGATAAACGCTTGGGCAAGGTTAAAGAATGACTGCTTACCACCGACCGATACTAGGATTTCGTTTGGCTCATAGCTGATGTCATTGTCGCGCTTGAATTTCTCTATGATGGCTTTTTTGAGTTCTGGCGTACCATCAACAGCGGTGTATTTGGTGAAGCCATTATTGATGGCATCGATTGCTGCTTTTTTGATGTGGTCAGGGGTATCAAAATCAGGCTCGCCTGCACCCAAACCGATAATGTCTTTGCCAGCTGCTTTTAGTTCTTTTGCTTTATTAGTAATCGCTAGCGTAGGAGAGGGTTTGATGCTATTGACGCGGTCAGACAGTTGCAACTCGCTCATGAGAGATCCTTTTTTATATGGGAGTGGGATTGGTAAAAATCGATATTAATTATATAACGCTTTTATCACTATCAGGACAAGATATCGGGCAGTTTAGACAATCACCTCATCTTGTCGTGAAGATAGCCACAATTCGATCATAAATGAGACGCTCATCCATGTCTGCGCGGCTATTTTAATATTGTAGCATGCTGATATAGCGCTGTCTTATTACCCCGATAACAAAACATTGCGGACTGTCTTTTAGCATGACTCACTGTATAAATATGAAGACCACAGCAAAGATAAGATGGTTTCGTTGTGGCAATTGCGAAGACACAACAATAAACCTATAGCCGACTACTATAACTATTTAGGTTTGTTAAATAAGATGGCGTATAGGTTAATAAAAACAAGCCATATAACAGAGCACAAATACGCTCAGATGAAAGCTTGCATCCGAATTTAAAAACAGCTCTATTCAGCTCTTTGTTGAGCGATACGCTTTTCATATTATAAGAACATTTAAAAAGGATATTCACGATGACAGATTCTGCTGAAAAACAACACATTCTTATTACTGGTGCGACCTCTGGTATTGGCAATCAATTGACCAAGGATTATCTGCTAGAGGGCCATACCGTGTATGCTGTCGGCCGTGATGACGAGGCGCTGGCTGAGCTAAAATCGCTCGGCGCAGAGACGATTGATTTGGACCTGATGGATCGTGAAAAAGTCATTGCAGCGTTTGAAAAAGTCGACACCATTGATTTGGCGATTTGCGGTGCTGGCATGTGTGAGTATTTAGATATGCCAAACTTTGATAGCGAAGTATTTATGAAAGTGATGTCAGTCAATATGGGTACGTTGTCTCATGCCATCGAAGGCGTATTGCCAAAGCTCATTGCGTCTAAAGGTCGCCTAGTCGGTATCGGTTCAGCGTCTGCTTACGTGCCGTTTGCCCGTGCTGAAGCTTATGGTAGCTCAAAAGCTGCTATCCATTATCTGATGAAAACATTACAGATTAGCCTCGCACCACACGATGTGTCGGTGAGCTTGGTCGTACCGGGTTTTGTTGAAACGCCAATGACTGAGCAAAATGATTTTCCTATGCCGTTTATCCAGACGCCAAAGCAGGCCAGTCAAGCCATCCGTGATGGCATAGAAAGCGGGCACGAGGTTATTGAGTTCCCCAAAAAATTAACGATGCCACTAAAAGCATTGGGCACATTGCCTGATTTGGTCTGGCAGCAAGTGAGTGAGAAACTCAATAAGAAATAACTTACTGATAAGCAGATCATCCACGATAACAACCGCAAAAATATAACAGGGAATGCTTTTATGCCGTTTATTCGTTTCAAGCGTGCAAATAACCAAAAAACTACGGACAGCAATGATGCCAAAAATGCTGACCATCAGGCAGCGCAAAAACGTATCGCCATTATTGGCTCGGGTGTGTCAGGACTGACCTGTGCGCATTATTTAGGCGCGCAACATGAGGTGACCGTTTTTGAGGCCAATGATTATATCGGCGGGCATGTAAATACCATTGATGTGGCACTACAGGACGGCAAAAAAGCAAAGACTAGTAACGTAGAGAGTAGCGCCATAGATACCGGTTTTATTGTTTTTAATGAGCGTACTTATCCCAATTTCTTCCGTTTGCTCCACGATCTGCAAGTGCCATTTCAGGCGACGGATATGAGCTTTTCGGTCAAAAATACCGCACGTCGTTTTGAATACAATGGGCATACGCTCAACACCTTATTATCGCAGCGCAAAAACGTACTCAATCCAAAGTTCTGGCAGTTTATCAAAGATATCTTGCAGTTTAATAAACACATTAAGCAGCTCCGTCAAGAGTATGATAGTGCGCGTGCTGCGGGGCAAGACATTAGCGGATTTACTGAGCAGACGCTAGGTAATTACTTGGCTCAACAAAACTATGGTCAGCTGTTTACTGATAACTATCTGCTGCCCATGGTATCTGCCATTTGGTCAACCAGTCTGGATGAGGTGCAAGATTTCCCACTGGTGTTTTTTGCGCAATTTTTTGACAATCATGGCTTGCTCGATGTGGTCAATCGTCCGCAGTGGTTCACGATTAAAGGCGGCTCAAAACAATACGTTAATAAACTGATTCCACGCTTTATCAAAGCGGGTGGCAAAGTGCGAGTCAATAGTCCAGTACAGTCTGTGACACGTGATGGTGAGAAAGTGCTGTTGACGGTTCAGAACAAAGGTAATGCTAACAACATCGAGAACCTTGTATTTGACGAGGTTGTTTTTGCCTGTCATGCAGACACCGCACTGAAGATTCTAACAGATGCCAGTACCACTGAAACTGAGGTGCTGAGTCACTTCCGCTTCACCGAAAACACGGCGATATTGCATACCGATACGAGCGTCTTACCCAAGAAGCCACTGGCATGGGCAAGCTGGAACTACCTTATTGATAGAAAGACTTCAGACAATGTGACAGACAAGAATCAAGCTAGCGTAAATACACAAGCACCTGCAAAACCCGTGCTAACGTATCATATGAATATCTTGCAGCGTCTGACCAAGAAGCATAATTATTTGGTTACGCTTAACCATGAAGTCGATGATCAGCAAATCGTCAAAAGCATTGATTATAGCCATCCAGTGTTCGATCTAAAGATGATTGAGGCGCAAACCAAATGGTCAAGTATCTCTGGCACAGGGTTGCATACGCATTTTTGCGGAGCATATTGGTTTAATGGCTTTCATGAAGATGGCGTACGCAGCGGTCTACGTGTGTGTCAGGCGCTCGGTCATGATATGGATATAAAAGACGAGGTTGATCCAGCGTATTTGCCTAATGCGGATAGCGCACATACGCCGTTTCGTTATAAAGACTTGCCAGTAAAAGCTGACACAAAAGCACGCACCCTTGATAAGAGTCAGATTAACACTGCGACCACCAACCAGGAGCTGGTTGATTATGCTGAGCGCTTACAGAGTGAGGATCATGATAGTTCCCAAAATAAAAAACGTGGTTTATTTGCTCGCCGTAAAGCCAAATAGCCTTGCGAGCAATATTGCAAATTTTTCTATCATCATGTGCCTTTACCGAAGAGAGTGTCTATGACCGTGTCCACCAAACCTACTAATGATATGTTACGTCATGAGCTAGCTTGTGATACTACTGCATTAGCGCATCAATTGCTTGAGGGCACGACATGGCATAGTCGGTTGCTACCTAATGTGAATAATTTTGTTTATCCGTATCGCTATTGGGGCATCAATATCAGTGCATTGGCGGCAGGACAGGATCTTCCAGAAATAGACACGGCAGCTTTTGGTGAGCATAAGGTTTTAGGCGTATCACACCTGAGCAAGATATTACCAAAGAAGTTATTGGCAAAGGGATTGCCTTTATTTTCAGCTAAGACAAAAGCGCTGCAACAATTTTGCCCTAATGATTATCTAGAGGGTTTCAATAGCCTAAGTAGTAATGAGAGCCTAAATGACAATGAGAGCCTAAATGACAATGAGAACATAAGTGACAATAAAGATATTGATATCAACTTACCATCTAATCAAGCGCTAGAGCAGCGTCTGAGCCAAGCATTTATCAAACATGCAGGTAGCAGTCCTACAGGAGATATGGTGGGATTACTCGTATGCCGTAATGCGGGTATGTATTTTAGCCCAGTCAATTTTTACTTAGGGTTTAATGAGCAGCAGACGCCGACGCACTTATTGGCTGAAGTATCCAATACACCTTGGGACAAGCGTCATTACTATGGGTTTTTGTTAGAAGGAGAAGAGACTGAGTTTTGTCATGACAAGGACTTTCATGTGTCACCTTTTAATCCTATCGATCAGCTATACCGCTGGCAGGTGACGGTAAAACGTACACAACAACATACGGTAGATAAGCAGCCAAGCACAGGCTTGCAAGTTCGTATCGCTATTGATATCAGTGATAAGCGCGGTGAGGTCCTAAAAACGGGTATAAAGATATCAGGGGTGCCGCTGACAGAAACCACCGTTCGCAATAGCTTGCGAAAAAACCCACTGATGAACATGACCTCGTTAGCACGTATTTATGGGCAAGCCTTTAAACTCTATGCGATCAAAAAGGTGCCTTATATCAATTATGATGAAAAGCTAGCCGACAGTAATCAGAAAACATCTGCCTCTTTAAAAAGCGAAACTTTAAACGATTGATAATCTAGAAATCCAAAAATCAGCAACACATTTTATATAGTCAATTTCAAAACAAAAGAACCTAGACAAGGACAACCATACGATGTCAGTACGACCGACCGACCGAGCACCAGTGACAAAATTAGAGAAATTAACCGCTCGCATGAGTAAAGTGGTTAACGAAAGTGCCGTACTACAACCCGTCAGCGATGGGATGAATCATTTAGCTAGAAAGCTTATATTTCGCGCATTACAGCATATCCAGTTTGGCAGTCTTACTTTGATTGAGACCTTTGGTGAGCAAACAGCAAAGACAACTAGCTTTGGCAAAGTCACTCCTCAGGTAGCAAGTAGTTCAGCAGTAGGTCGACATTCTCTAAACGTCACGTTAGAGATTCATGATAGTGCGGTTTATCGTCAACTGCTGCTTGGTGGCTCTATCGCTTTGGCAGACAGGTATATCGATGGCGAATGGGACACGGATGATTTGACGGGCCTGATCCGTTTGGCGGCGCGTAATTTGGAAGTGCTTAATAAATTAGAAAATCGTTTTGCGGGCGTTAGTAAAGCATTTGAGAAAGCAAAGCATCAGCTACGTAGTAATGACAAATCTGGTTCTAAATCCAATATCCTAGCGCATTATGACTTGGGCAATGATATGTATCAGCGTTTTTTGGATGATACGATGATGTACTCATCGGCAGTCTATCCTACGCCTGACGTGACGCTTAGCGATGCTCAGCAGCACAAACTGTCGCTCATATGCCAACGTTTACAGCTGAGTGCTGATGATAGTGTCATTGAGATTGGTACAGGCTGGGGTGGTTTTGCGATTTATGCAGCTACTCATTATGGCTGCCATGTGACCACCACGACTATCTCTGATGCTCAGTATGATGAAGCGAAGCGACGAGTCGAAGCGGCAGGATTGTCTGATAAGATCACGCTACTCAAACAAGATTACCGCGAGTTGACAGGTCAATATGACAAGCTAGTCAGTATCGAGATGATTGAGGCGGTGGGACATGAGTACTTACCGACGTTCTTTGCTAAATGTAATAGCTTGCTCAAACCGACAGGTCTTATGGTATTGCAGGCCATCACTTTTAATGATCAGAATTATCAAGACTATATCGATTCGGTCGATTTTATCCAAACGCATATTTTTCCAGGGGGCTGTCTGCTATCCAATCAAGAGCTGACGACACAGTTTACTGAGCAGACGGACATGGTCATCAAGCAACTACATGATTATGGCTTTGATTATGCATACACGCTGCGTGATTGGCGTGCTGCATTTATGGCACAGCGTGCAGAGATTCAGGCGCTTGGCTATGACGATGCCTTTATCCGCCTATGGGCGTTTTATTTCTGTTACTGCGAAGGGGGATTCTTGGAGCGTACCATCGGTGTGGTTCAAGTCACTGCGGTGAAGCCTAACAATATTGACACGCTGCATTTTTCCGATTTACCAAGTGCGGTCTTAAAAAACGAAACGGTTTCGAACGATGAGACGGCCTTTAATGACGCAGATATGGCAAACACAGCGACAGTATAAGTTAAGTGATATAGATACGGCTTTTTCATAACACTTATATGGTCTCATACTGTATAGACAGTTTGAGACCCTTATGTTGAGAGGTTGTATATTGAAAAGTTTTACATTGAAAGGTTCTATGATGTTTGCAGGGCACGCTTATCAAGTAGACCTGAATAGCGTGTTACCGCTAATGCCATTAAAGAGATAACAGCACCGATCCAAGCTGTATCTTGCAGTGACATATTTTCAACCACGCTACCACCGATGACTGAGCCCAGTGCAATACCGATATTAAATGCAGCAATGTTCAATCCAGAAGCGACATCGACAGCGTTCGGTGTATATTTTTCAGCTTGTTTGACCACGTAGATTTGTAGGCCCGGTACATTACCAAAGGCAAACGCACCCCATACCAAAATAGTGAGTACAGCAGCGATCTTGGATTGCATAGTAAAGGTGAATAATAAAAGAATAATGCTTAAGGCGCTAAATATAATGCTAAGCGCACTAATAGGGCCACGTTTATCTGCAAGTTTGCCGCCCCAGATATTACCGATAGCAACGGACACGCCATATACGAGCATGATAATACCGATGGCTGATGGCGCAAATTTGGTTTGTTGTTCTAAGATAGGTGCTAGGTAGGTAAATGCCGTAAACGTACCGCCATAGCCGAGAATAGTCATTAAATAGACCAGTAGTAATTGCGGTTTTACAATGACTTGTAATTGCTCTTTGAAGGTTGCAGGGATAGATTTTTTTAGGTTTTTTGGTACTAATATCGCGCTACCAATTAAAGCGATTAAACCCAGTGCTGAGACGACCAAAAACGTAGCGCGCCAACCGAAATGCTGTCCAATCCATGTACCAAGGGGGACGCCAGTGACGAGCGCCACAGTGAGTCCGGCAAACATAATGGCAATTGCACTGGCTTCTTTTTCTTTACTGACAAGGCTAGTAGCTATCATGGAACCAATAGAGAAAAACACACCATGTGCCAGACCAGTCAAGATACGGGCAAGTATTAAGGTTTCATAACTGGGTGCTTGCCAAGCCAGCAAGTTGCCGATGACAAACAGACCCATTAGGCTCATCAGTACTATTTTACGATTCCAGCGACCAGTGAGTGCAGTAAGGATAGGGGCACCGATAGCGACACCAACGGCATATAGGCTGACGAGCAACCCTGCTGAAGGCAAGCTCACGCCCAAATCGGTGGCAATAGTTGGTACCAATCCAACAATGACAAATTCGGTTGTCCCAATTGCAAATGCGCTTAGAGTAAGCGCCCATAAAGCGAGTGGCATAACGACATCCTAATAATTAAATAATGCGCGTAGTTTGACCGATTTATAGTTTGCAAAAAACAGCACAAATGACAAAATACCTTTGTTAATTTTGTAAAGGTCATCATGATGATGGGACATGCTAAAACAGAAGATATAGAGATATTTTTGACCGTAGTGGATACGGGCAGTTTTACTGGCGCTGCCAACTTGCTGAATCAGCAAGTCGCTAAAGTGTCTCGTGCGGTGTCCAGACTCGAAGATACGCTGCAATGCACGCTATTAAATAGAACGACACGGCGCTTAGAGCTGACGGAGGAAGGACATGTCTTTATTAGATATGCGCGTGAGAGTTTAAATACGTTATATACCGGTGAAGAGGCAATTAAGCTGTTAAAACAAGCGCCGAGTGGGCATCTACGAATTGACGCTGCGAGTCCGTTTGTATTGCATCAGCTGACGCCTTTGGTTGGTGAGTTTGTGCAGCAGTATCCGCATATTACGCTTGATTTGACCTCGCATGACAATATCATCGACTTGCTTGAGCATAAGACGGATCTGGCTATCAGAATTGGCGATTTAAAAGACTCAAACTTGCATGCGCGTCTATTGGGTAAAAGTCAGCTGCGGCTAGTAGTCAGTCCTGAATATTTATATCAGCATAATGAAGTAGCTCATATTAATGATTTAAGCACTCATAAATTAATTGGCTTTAACGATGCGTCAAAGCTAAATAGCTGGCCACTAAAAACACCAGTGAAACTGAACTTTCATATGACTGGCAGTAGCGGCGAGACTTTGCGTCAGCTGTGTTTAAATCATCAAGGTATCGCTTTACTGTCAAATTTTATGATTGGTGACGATTTGAAATCTGGACGATTGGTTGAGGTGTTGCCTGAGGCTATAGTAACACCAAACAATCGCGAATCCATACAGGCGGTCTATTACAAAAACAGTGCCGTATCATCGCGTATTTTAGCATTTTTAGATTTTATTCAGCCACGACTGACATTATAAGTTTTATCCGTTTTTATTCATTTTATAAGGGGTATTATCATGGGTTACGTTTTTATTTATCTTGCCGCGGTGGTTATCTTTCTAGGAGTGGATGCTGTTTGGCTGACGACCATGAAAGGGGCTTTTTATGAGTCGCGCATCGGTCATCTATTGGCGGATGAGCCTAACATGATGGCAGCTGGTATCTTTTATATGTTTTATATCTTGGCACTCTGCATATTGATTCTATATCCACAAATCAAAGCAGGTGCATCAGTTGGTCATATTTTCTTACTTGGTGGTTTGATTGGTCTAATGGCCTACGGTACATATGACTTTACTAACTTGGCACTATATAAGGGCTTTACGCTAGATACAGCGCTCGTTGACTTTGTATGGGGCGGTGTTTTAACGGGGTCAGTCAGCGCGATTGTCGCTTGGCTGGCTTATCGTTTTCATTGGTTGAGCTAACCAAGATCGCCCTTATTCATAAAAGCTGGCCCTATATAGCTTTGATTTACATAACCTAGACCGATTAGAGACATAGGGCTGTTTGCGCTATTTGGTGTCCTACTGTATAAATGGTAGGCACAACAAATAAGTGTCAAACCATTTAAGGAACGTTATGCCGCAATACAATACCAGCTCGACTGCCAAAAAAGCCCCACTGAATCATGAACTATATATGTCGATATTGATGACGCCTGATATGGCAAATTTTATCGGTAATGTCCATGGCGGTGATTTGCTAAAGATGCTCGATCAGGTCGCTTACGCTTGTGCCAGTCGTTATAGTGGTAGCTATGTCGTGACATTGTCCGTGGACCAAGTTATGTTTCGTGAGCCTATTTATGTGGGCGAATTAGTAACCTTTGCAGCCAGTGTCAATCATGTGGGAAATACCTCAATGGAGATTGGCATTCGTGTTGAGGCAGAAGATGTGCGTGCTCGTACCGTGCGCCATACCAATAGCTGCTATTTTACAATGGTTGCTATCGATGATAATGGCAAGCCAACTCCTGTCCCTCCGCTTGTCATCAAAAATAAATTACAGCAATGCCGAGCAGATGCAGCGATAGAGCGAAAAAAACTGCGTATGGAAAGCGCACATCGTCCCAGTTGTGATATTGAAAGCTTGAATCAAAATTTTGGCGAGCCTGAAGATATTGCCAAATAGAGTCACTAGATCTGGTTATCAGATGTTGATGATATAACGGCCTTACGCTACAACGACTCACTAAAAAGACACTGATATTGTAAAGCGCTTACTTTAAGCTGATAGGTATTTCAAGCCATTCGTCCATGGTGAATATATTCACTATCAACATGTTATTCCAGTGAGTTTAGTATGAGTCTAAAGCCATCCGTTGGTAATCCCCAACATCATTCGTCAGCTTCTTCTAAAGTGCCGAGTCATCGTGCGCGTGGAGGTGGCAACCTGACAACCTTCAATGATCCTAAATTAAAGCATACCCTTAACCAAAGTCCTGAAACCAACGATGAGCACTCAGGCTCGCTCATTACGGTGTTGATTGCCGTTGGTGCCAATGTCATTATCGCGATTGCAAAAACCGTGGCTGCCTTTTTGACAGGATCTGCTTCCATGATTGCTGAAGCAGCTCATTCATGGGCGGATGCGTGCAATGGTACGTTGCTCATTGTCGCCGAAAAAAAATCTGTTAAACCTGCTGATAAGAGCCATCCATTAGGCTATGGCAAAGAATCCTATGTCTGGTCAATGATTGCTGCTTTTGGTGTATTTACGGCAGGCTCGATTGTGTCTATTTATACGGGTATTAAGGAGTGGAACGCTACTGAATCTGAGACCAATTATACGATTGCTTTTATCGTTTTAGCAGTCGCCTTTGTGCTTGAGGGGTTTTCGCTGGTTCAGGCTTATAGACAGAGTAAAAAGCACGGCGAAGCATTAGATGTGAGTGCGCTTGGCTATGTGGTAGATACCTCTAATCCGACTTTGCGTGGTGTGTTTTTTGAGGATTTAGCTGCCGTTATTGGCTTGGTGGTTGCCGCCGCCGCTATGGGCATGCATGCCTATACTGGAGAGGCTTATTGGGATGCGCTTGGTTCTATCATTGTAGGCTTATTACTGGGGGTGGTCGCGATATTTTTGATTAGCCGTAACCGTGATTTTTTGGTGGGGTATAGAGTCACTGACCGTATGCACGAGTATGTGTTGAGCGAACTGCTCAATCATCCAGATATCGATAGTGTGTCCTATCTACACCTAGAGTGGGTTGGTCCTAAAAAGATCTTTATGGTCGCCGCAGTGGATATCGCAGGCAATCAGAAAGAAGAACATGTCGCTCAAAAGTTTGAGGAGATTGAAAACTTGTTCCGAGATAACCCTGTATTCCAAGAGGCAATTTTGACACTATCGGCACCGAATGCTGATATTCTGAAATTAGAAGATATTTGAGCTATAAAGCAAGTCAATAAAAGAGAATACAGTGGACGGATTTATTGGCAGCAGGTAGATTGTTAAATATTCGATACGTCATTCATTGTGTAAGACACAAAAAAGTGTAAGGCACAAAAAAGCCGTCAATAATGACGGCTTTTTTTATTCGCAATTATGAGTCTAAAATACCCATTAATTCACGGATACTTATTTCTTTGGCGCATTCGCACCGATGAACCAAGCATCTTTATCGACGATGCGACTAGCTTCAGTGAATAGGTCAGCGGTATCTTCATCACCAGCGTCGCCAGCAGTAGCAATAGCTTCTCTTAATGTCTCTGCTACTTTTTTGTAGCGGCTAGTTAGCTCGCGTACGTGTTGATCTACTTCAGTAATATCAGTTGGGTAGTCATCTAGAATAGACTCTTTTACCACACGACTTGCCAGACCGTTTGGTTGACCACCCAAAATCACAATACGCTCAGCAATAGTATCTGATACTTCAAGGATACGATCTGACGTTTCGTCTAACAACTGATGCACACCGATGAAACCAGTACCTTGTAGGTTCCAATGACACTGTTTGCCATCTAGGGTTAGATCAATAACGTTTGCCAAGTTAGCATTTAACAAATCAATCATTTGTTTTGCGGTATCGTCTGAAATTCCACTTGCGTAACGTTCTCTCATATTTTACTCCGTTATTTATTTAAAATTATTATATTGAATGAAAATCTCAATGTATTGTTATTAGTCTTTTACTCTTACCTGATGACAATCAATCCAAAATAAATATCAGAAATATCTCTATCTGCCGGCTGATAAGTCACCTGCTTGTTAATTCATGATCGATAATAGCAGCTTGAATCGATGTTGGAACCCCTCAGTGTTAGGCTTTGTTAGGTGGTCGTGTAACGGGTTTGTTAACCGTGAAAATCTTTGTAAATTTATCAAAGTCTATGTGCGTTTTTTATAACAACGGCAGGTTTATTTATCGATAAATAGTATCTTTACAGACTTATATTTTGTGTAGCGCGATATGGCAATATGTATAAGATAAGACTCGTCATTATCCGTTAAAAAGCCTTTAAAAACCGCTGCTCAGACTCCATATTGTTATAAACTTTAATAAGAAGAAAATTACTATGAGAATGCCTGAACCGCGCTCATCGCGTCAGTTAAACCAATTGGCCGCTCAGCTCCAAGGCGAAGCTGAAATCAGTGGTGTCAATGCGTCTGGAACGAAAATATCCAGCCGTGCCTTTGAGATGGTCACCGATTTTGAGCCAGCAGGCGATCAGCCGCAAGCCATCGAAAAGCTGGTCAAAGGTATTGACTCTGGTATGGATGAACAGCTATTGCTAGGTGTGACGGGCTCTGGTAAAACTTATACCATGGCTAAGGTCATCTCTGAATGTCAGCGCCCAACCATCATCATGGCGCATAATAAGACCCTTGCCGCGCAGCTATATGGCGAGTTTAAGTCGTTTTTCCCAAACAATGCGGTTGAGTATTTTGTCAGTTATTATGACTACTATCAGCCAGAGGCCTATGTCGCTGCTAGCGATACCTTTATCGAAAAGGACAGCGCCATCAATGATCACATTGATCAGATGCGTTTGTCTGCCACTCGTGCACTACTTGAGCGTCGTGATGCGATTATCGTTGCATCGGTATCGTGTATTTATGGCTTGGGTGATCCAGAAAGTTATTTAAAAATGCTATTGCATGTGGTGGTTGGTGATCAGATAGACCGTACCGCAACTATTAAGCGTTTGGTTGAAATGCAATACACCCGTAACGAGTTAGATTTTGGCCGTGGTACTTATCGTTTGCGTGGTGAACTGCTAGATATCTATCCTGCTGAGTCTGAGCAACTGGCGGTACGTGTGCATTTGTTTGACAATGAAGTGGAGAAAATCACGTGGTTTGATCCGTTAACGGGCAAGACCGTACGTAGTGTGCCGCGTATTACCATTTATCCAAAATCACATTATGTGACGCCGCGCAATAAGTTAGAAGCGGCCAGTGAAACCATACGCGCTGAGCTTGAGTCGCGTTTGGAGTATTTTCGCGAAAACAACAAGCTGATTGAAGCACAGCGTCTCAAAGAGCGTACCCAGTATGATCTTGAGATGATTCAGCAGCTTGGCTACTGTAATGGTATCGAAAACTACTCACAGCATCTCTCTGGTCGTCCATCAGGGGAAGCGCCGCCGACGTTGTTTGATTACATTCCAGAAGATGCTCTGCTGTTCATCGACGAGTCACACGTGACCGTCTCTCAGATCGGTGCAATGTATAAAGGGGATAGATCACGCAAAGAGAACTTGGTCAACTATGGCTTTCGTCTGCCAAGTGCGATGAACAACCGCCCGATGAAGTTTGAAGAATGGGAGCGCATTAAGCCCAAAACCATTTATGTCAGTGCCACGCCAGCGCTGTATGAGCTTGAACATAGTGAGCAGGTGGTAGAGCAGGTTGTACGTCCAACGGGTCTGATTGATCCTGAGATCGAGATACGTCCGGTCTTGACACAGGTCGATGATGTGCTGTCTGAGATTACCAAACGCCGTGAAAAAGACGAGCGCGTATTGATTACCACCCTGACTAAGCGCATGTCAGAGGACTTGACCAGCTATCTAAAAGAATATGGTGTCAAGGTCGCTTATCTGCATTCAGATATCGACACGGTAGAGCGTATGGAGATCATTCATGAGCTACGTACTGGTAAGTATGATGTGTTGGTCGGCATTAACTTGCTGCGCGAAGGTTTGGATATGCCTGAGGTCTCATTGGTGGCGATATTCGACGCAGATAAAGAAGGGTTTTTGCGTTCTGAGCGTTCACTTATTCAGACCATTGGTCGTGCAGCACGTCATTTGAACGGCAAGGCCATTCTCTATGCAGATCGCATTACTCCAAGTATGCAGAAGGCGATAGATGAGACAGAACGTCGCCGCGACAAACAGATTGCTTTTAACCTTGAGCATAATATTACGCCAAAAGGCGCGCGCCGTAGCATCACTGATAAGATTGATACAGGCGAAAGCCTAGATGCCAATGACAATCAGGCTATCCCAGTCAAGAGCAATTTGCCTGATGTCGATATCAATATCTTGCGTAGTCCTGATTTATTGGCCAAAGAAATCAAACGTCTTGAGAAGCAAATGCAGCAAATGTCGCGTGATTTGAAATTTGAAGAGGCGGCGAAGACCCGCGATAAAGTGCTGGAGCTTAAAGCACATTTGAGCTGATTGTCTGTATTAAATAATATAAAAAATGGGGTGCGCACTGAGCACCTCATTTTTTTGGTCTATTCGATAAGAGGGCGCTGACAAAGATTGGAATAGAACCCAGTGCCACTTACCATATCGGTATCAATCTTATAATTCATACAGCATTCCAAAGCATTGGCTCATGATGGGTTCGGTAGTTTGCCATATGCAGCGGAGTTTTTGGAATCGACACAATTTAGGCGTATTGTTTATGGTGCTTACCAATATCTACCCTCACAAGCCAGCTTTATATTTCATGAGGTAAAGGGGGACGTACAAACCTATGTCAACAGAATGCACGAGCATGGTATTGCGGTTGGTCGCGAGTTTGCGCCCATCACAGGTTTCAATCGTATAACGCTTGGCAGACCTGATGAGATGGCAGTATTCGTTGAGGTGCTCAAATCATTTCGTGAACAAGGTTGGGTTTAATCACTATAAATAGGATAGTGTCTTGATAAGACTTGAGGCAAGCTCTTTATTTTTACCAACATCAAACGCAGTTTTACATATCGCACCTTAAAAAATCGCTCTCTATCTTATAGAATAGCCTCATAAAGCATGATCTACTCAGCATATACATAAAAGCTTTATTACAGCAATAGAAGTAGGCATGCTCTTGTATTTTATAATTATAAAGTTAGGGAAGTACTTATGTTTGATATCAAGTCGTTTTTTAAGCGGGAAGTAGAAAAAAAGCTTATCAACGTGGACGATTATATTTTTATGCCTGAGCGGGTAGAGATGGAGCTTGAAGGTGGTCAATTAAACTGTGTGTTAAATAGTGATGGGCGTGTAGATATTTTTTATAGCAAGGAAGGGGTAACTGAGGTTGGTTCAGCGTCACGCAAGCATCCTTTTACCGCATTTGAAAAAGAGCTGTATCATGGTGTTTATGATGATGTTATTACCGAATTAGTAAAAGAGGTGGATAAAATTATTGATGGCTCCTCTAAGTATTTCCGGCGCAGCCAGACATTGCCTTTTACAGCTGCTCTATCCCAAAACCCAGCTGATTCAAACAAATTTTAGGCAAATGCGATAACGTAAGTAGGTAGTAAGTAGGTAGATAGTATAAACCGTCAAAAAAAGGGGTGTGCTATTGGTAGCGCACCCCTTTTTTTGTGACGTTTTTTATTTATTAATATTGTGCTCTATTTGACAAAACTGGCATAGCAGCTTTGAAGCGATTTGGCGACAACTCTAGTGACCAGTTGAGCGCGATACTGAGAATCGATAGCGGCATTACCCAATTCAACGATGGTCACTTGCTGCGGGGCTTGCTCACTCACGCAACCACAAACGTTACTTTTAACAGACTCTTGCTGCGCTTCCGTCATGGCGACGCTTGCAACACGCCAAGCGGTTTGTTTTTCAATTTGGCTACGGCATTGGTTGTCGATCGCCGCTTTAAAGACATTCATGCCAATCTCATTTGCGGTACCAATTGCTGTGCCTGTGCCGTCATTTGTAGCACCTGTCGTGGTGCAGCCTGCTAGCGCGACAGTAGCCAGCATAACGGTCGATGCCAAAAGTTTTTTCATAAGTGAATCCTTGAAAGTGTTTGATAATCTCTAAAGTGGTATATTATCAGTAAAATATAGTAATGGCATCATTAACCCGTCGCCTGAGACAGTCTACAATGCGCTTACTCACAAAAAAGCCAGCTAAAAAATCTCATAGCTGGCTTTGTAAATATGGCGTTGCCTAATGTTTATTAAACATTTTTACCATGTTCTTTTTGCTGAATGTCTTTGGCAAGCTTATAGCATTCGTTGATATGGTCAGTAGCGATTTTCTTAAAAATTGTATAACCCATGGTCGCAGCAACCAGTTGACCGCCTAATGGGACAAATTTGGTGACTTGTTTGGCTGCGATACGACCACCAAAACCTTGAATGGTTTTCTTAACGATACCACGTGTTGCCATCAATCCTGCAAAATCTACAGTGCGATCTTTGACAGCGCTCCAATGCACTTCGCGTGACTGAAGATCGATTGCTGACTGACGGTCTTCAATCAAACCAAAACGTTCGCTGATCTCAGGAATCAATTGCGTCAGCATGCCAGCATCAACCGCCACATCAAAGAACGGTACAGGAACAATGGCAACACCAGCAGATATTCTGGCGCGTTTTTTTACCATGTCGAGGCATTCTTTTTTGACTTTATCAAGATCTAAGCTAGGATCGATCGTATTTGGTAATTTTTCAGCAGCTGGTGTGGTTTTCATAAAGTATCCTTATAAATAGTTAAAATATTGATGATGTAACCGTCAATAATTAGCAAGTCTCTCAGTTGTCTACTATTCTATGAATTTATAGGTGCCATACAATCATTGCTTTGTAGCAAAATGCAGAAAACTACGGTCACTATGCATCCTTTTTGTAAATGAAGAGTCACATGCGATACGTGTTCACTGAATAAATCCTTTTTCCAAATTACCATTTAAGCCAACATCTTTGGTAAATAAATGCAATATTAGCTAGTGTACAGAGACGCTATAAAGAGACGTTATAAATTGTCGTTGTGACCCTGCCTTAAAGGCAGTAAAATACGCTCATGCTAAATTTAACTCCCCGTAATACCAGCACTCGCATTGACGAGTTGCCCGCCGCGTTGCAACCACTTGCCGCCCAATCATTGACGCTTGCTCGCTTATATGCAGGCCGAGGTATCACTGCACCTGATGAGCTGGAGACTGGTTTGTCTGGTCTGTTGCCTGCTGACATGCTGCACGGTATCACTGAAGCCGTGCGTCTATTGGACATCGCTATCGATGACGGTCAGCGTATCCTGATCGTTGGTGACTTTGACTGTGATGGCGCAACCAGTACCGCGCTGATGATGCGCGCACTCACAAAGATGGGGGCAGTCGTCGATTTTTTGGTGCCCGATCGCTTCAAATACGGTTATGGGCTAACGCCAGAGATTGTCGAATTGGGCATCGAAACCTTTCAGCCGGACATGATCGTGACGGTCGATAACGGTATCTCCAGTCATGAAGGTGTGGCGCGTGCCCAAGCGGATGGTATTACGGTAATTATCACCGACCATCATCTCACGACTAAAGAGACACCACCTGCTGAAGCCGTCGTCAATCCCAATCAGCTTGATTGCAATTTCACCAGTAAAGCACTGGTCGGGGTAGGGGTCGCGTTTTATGTGCTCGGACGATTGGCAAAGCTGCGCCGCGACGCTGGCAAGTCTACGGTGCAGGTCAGTCAGTATTTAGATTTGGTAGCGCTTGGTACGATCGCAGATGTCGGCGTACTCGATAAAAACAATCGTATCTTGGTCCATCACGGGCTATCTGCTATTCGTCAAGGTCGCTGTTGTATGGGTATATTGGCGCTACTTGAGCAAGCAGGCCGTGACCCCAAGCAATTACACGCACAGGATTTTGGCTTTGTGTTAGGGCCACGTATCAATGCGGCTGGACGTATGGATAATATGTGTATCGGGATTGAGTGCCTATTGACCGAAGACTGGAGTACCGCCCAGCGTTTGGCGCAAGAGCTTGAGCAACTAAACCGTACACGCCGTCACGTAGAAGGCGAGATGCGTGCGCAGGCAGATAGTATCGTACAGACATTGGCTACTGAAACTGATATTGAGGTCGATGAAAATACAAGCGACAGTGGCGATGACCTCATTACTCAAGAAGTTAATACTCAATTCGCCACTACTCATAAGACAAGCCATACAGACACTCGTAGTATCATTCTGTATCAGGATGATTGGCATCAAGGCGTGATTGGTATTGTCGCTGGACGTTTAAAAGAAAGTCATTACCTACCTAGCATTGTTTTTGCGCCAGCAGATACAGAGCAGACTGGTGAAGACGATGCGATTAAGGGATCAGCACGGTCAATTGCTGGCGTGCATATTCGTGATGCGATTGAGCAAGTCGCCGAGCGTCAGCCTGATCTCATCAGTCATTTTGGTGGTCACGCGATGGCAGCAGGTCTGACCCTAAAGCGTCGTAATTTTGAGCCATTTGTCGACGCCTTTAATGAGGTGATGGCACAAATGGATGATGACGTGTTTGCAGAGCAGAAATTCACTGATGGACCTTTGCAAGCGGGAGATTTTAGCTTGTGGTTTGCTGAACATTTAGCAGATGCTAGCATTTGGGGTCATGGATTTGCACCGCCGATATTTGACGGTGTGTTTGAGGTATTGAGTTTTAAGATATTAAAAGACAAGCATCTTAAACTATCGCTGCGTTATCCAGACGTCCAATATCCAATCGAGGCAATCTGTTTTAACTTTGACAATGACGCTTGGGATTACCGTGCCAAAAAAGTGCATTTACTATTTCAGCTAGATATCAATGAATGGAATGGCAAACAAAGCTTACAGCTGATGGTAAAAGACTTGGCTGTGGTAGAGCAAGGTTAAGGCTTAAATGCTATCAGTACAGTCAAGTTTGAGTGTGCTGATAGCATTTGCTACTTTTTGACTTAACATCAGTACTTCCACTCAAGAGTGGGGAACTGCCAATCATAACGAATAGCCAGCATACGCAAGGTAAAAATCGTACTCATCGCAGAGATATCAGCAACCCAATCGGTAACGCCTAAGTTCTTTAGAGCAAAATATAGAATACCCCCAGTTAACGCCGCAGTGATATAAATCTCTTGCTGCAATACCAGTGGAATCTCATTACAAATCATATCGCGAATGATGCCACCAACGATGATGGTAATCACCCCCAACAACAGTGCCACTGGCACATTGGTACCCATACTATCAGCGACCTTGATACCGATGAGCGTAAAGGCGGATAGACCGATGGTATCGGACAGTTTGAGGAACTTATCAACGCGTCTTGAGTTTGGATGAAAAAATATCTGCATGGCTAGGGAAGAGATCGTAATGAGTGTCAGATAGCTCATATCTACCATCCAAAACAGCGGATGACGATCCAAAATCACATCGCGTACGGTGCCGCCACCGATGGCTGTGACAATAGACACCAGCAAGCAACCAAAGACATCAAAGTTCTTATGCTTGGCTAGTATCGTCCCTGAAACGCTACAGGCGATAATCCCAATCATATCAAAAAAATAGATCAAAGAGCGCGGATCAAAAGTAGTGATTAGGACAGCAGGATCTAATACGATAGCCAACATAAGCCATTCTCACTATTTTTGATGATTGTCAGCTTTTATGTACAAAAAGCATTGCATTTTTGATCAGCTATTTAAGCAACCAAACGGATAGAGGGCAAATGCCAGTCGAATCTGAGCGCCAGCATGCGTACCGCAAAGATGACAAACAACATAATAAACTCATTGATGCCAGCGCTGACACCGACATACTGCAGGCATAAATATGTCACAGATCCTGCGATACTGGCCGTGATATAAATCTCACGCTGCAATACTAATGGTATCTCATTGCAGATAATATCACGGAGCATCCCACCAATAATGGCTGTCCAGACGCCCATCATGATAGCAATAAGAGGTGACATGTCTTGGGTCAATGCGACCTTAAAGCCAATCACGCTAAATGCCGCGAGACCAATGGCATCGAAAAGCTTAAGCGCATTGTCGATCTTGTGATATAGATGAAAGAATATTTGTAATACAAGGGATGTCACGGTAATGACGATCACATAGTTGAGATCCATCATCCAAAATAGTGGGTGACGATCTAGTGCCATGTCACGTAGCGTACCGCCGCCGATGGCATTGACCATCGAAACCAAGATGCAGCCAGCAATATCAAAGCCTTTGTGCTGAGCGAGCAATGTCCCTGCAATTGCGCAGGCGATGATACCCACCATGTCCAATAAATATAATAGAATATCAGGAAAAATTAAATCATTAACCATGGTTATATTGCCAAATATTGAACATCAAAATGATGGAGTTTTTGTTTTGAATAATGAATTTTTGGCTGATGTAAAAAACTCAGCGCATCGTTAGAGCGTCATTTAGCCATCTTTTGCAAACAGTATCAAGCCAATGATAATCAGTACAATACCGACCAGACCTAAGGCTGAGGGTAGTGGATTTCCCAGCAGGATCATACCACCAATCAAAGCAAAAATGATTTCACTGGCTTGGGTCGAGTCAACGCCCGCGACCTCACTTGAGGTCACCGCGTGCTCACGCGCATATAAAAACAGACTGGTCGCGGCCACCCCTGATAACAAGGCGACCAGTAGCGTGTTAAATACCTGCGCGCTGCCAGGTAACTCAGGGCGCACCATGATGCCTAAAACGAGCCAAAATGGCAAACTCCCGACGGTCATCAACCACACTTTGTTAAAGGCGTTCTGTAACAGATCCGTCTCGATAACAGGAATACGTCTGATCAGGGTTTGCAGTGTGGAGTTGTTCGCAGTATCACGGTCAGCGCTATGCGTATCAGCAGTATCATGCGCGCTGGCCAATAATGCTGTTTCGGCGCGCATCAGCTGCGAGTGGTGCTCACTATCTTGATGCCTATCTTGGTGTCTAGCTTTAGGCTGTTTCGCATTGTAAGAGGCCTGCCAAACCAACTGATTGCCAATAGGATAGCTAAACGCCGCGATCAGTGCTGGCAGCGCGCCATACAGTAGCATTTGCGTCAGTGGTATGGCATTGGCATCACTAGGCGCGTGCAAACCTTCACTGACGTTGACCAGTACCACGCCAACAAAAACAATCAGGGCATAAAAAATGAATTTTTTATCAAAGCGTTGTCCGAATGCCAGTAAGACAAGCAAACTGGTCACGACGGTAAACATAAAGGTCGCCGCCACAACCCAACCACTGGCGTGATCACCTGCATAACAGATGCCAGTATAAAACACGCCGAAGCCAATACTACCAGTAATGCACCAGAAACCTATATGTTGACTAAAAATCGCCCAAAGCTCTTCGATGCGTCCCATACCGTGTTGAACAGCAATCATTGCCGTCAGTAGTAGTAGCACAAATACGTAGCGCAAGCTCGCTGACCAAAACCAATGCCCACCAGCAGCGCTCATCAGCTCATTTAATACAAAGGTTGAGCTAAAAAACGCACCTGACAGTAGTCCTAGCAAGATCAGCCGAATCATGTTTCCTCCTTGAAAGTACGTGCCTGTATTTGTATTTATATTTATTGTTCTAAATGGATGTTCTATCAGTGACTAGCGTATGGTTTGTCTTTTTATTTGCCTTTGGCATCTGCCCAAATAATTTTGTGTAGTTGCAGCTGAAAACGAACGGGCAAGGCATCTGCCAGCATCCATTCAGCAAGCTCTCTTGCCAACACAGGTACCTCAGGGCTGAGCGCTTCATCGACATCATCTGCCACGTTGAACATCGGCGAAAACCAAACGGTACCGACCAATTCATTTAACTTATGCTCGACTAATTTTTCTTTTGCCCAGTCATAATCTGTGCGGTTCATGATGACAAACTTGATCTGATCGTGCTCGGTGAGATGTTCGAGATTTGACCATAAGTTTTTGTCCACTTCGCCTGAGCTTGGTGTTTTGATATCCATCACTTTGCTGACGGCTGGTGGTACATTTTGCACCGAGAGCGCGCCCGCTGTCTCAAGGGATATCTCATAGCCATCGCTGAGCAAGCGTTTCATCAACTCAATCGCATTTGGCTGTGCTAATGGCTCACCGCCAGTCAGACAAATGCGCTTACATGGATAGCTTTTGATCGTGTCTATGATGGTTTCTAATGACTGACGCTCGCCGCCCGTAAAGGCATATTCGGTATCACAGTAGACGCAGCGCAGCGGACAGCCCGTTAGACGTACAAATATCGTCGGCAAGCCAGAAGTCAGGGCCTCACCTTGTAGGGAATAGAAAATCTCAGTCAAACGTAACCCCGCTTCAGGGTCAGTGACGGGGATAGCGGCGGTGCGCAATAGTGATTCACTCATAATATGTCAAATACAGTTAAAGGTTGATAAGGCGATGGAGCGGTTATCAATCGTAATAAAGAAGAAGGCAGGCTGTGTGGTATTTGTCGTTTTATGTTTGGATAAAACAAAACCAAAAAACGGATTATAACGCAACGCTCTGCATTAGGGTGCAAAAAAGACGCTGAAGTTTTCTTCAGCGTCTTTAGTAACTATGATTTATCGACGTCCGTACCGTTCGGGTACGAGGCTATAAATATTAAAATACTAGTCTAAACGTAATAGCTCATTCACAGCGGTTTTTGCACGAGTTTGCGCGTCTACCTTTTTCACGATGATTGCAGCGTACAAGCTGTGAGTGCCGTCTTCTGATGGCAAGCTGCCTGGTACGACAACAGAGCCTGCTGGTACACGGCCGCGATGGATCTCGCCAGTCTCACGGTCATAGATGCGTGTAGATTGACCGATATAGACACCCATAGAGATGACAGCGCCTTCTTCGACGATCACGCCTTCAACGATTTCAGAGCGCGCACCGATAAAGCAGTTGTCTTCGATGATGGTTGGGTTGGCTTGTAATGGCTCTAAAACACCGCCGATGCCAACACCGCCTGATAGATGCACGTTTTTGCCGATTTGCGCACATGAGCCAACGGTCGCCCACGTATCAACCATCGCGCCTTGATCGACGTACGCGCCAATGTTGACATAAGAAGGCATCAATACCGCACCCGCTGCGATATATGAACCTTTGCGAGCAACGGCTGGTGGTACCACACGGACGCCTGCTTCTTTGAACTGTGCTTCAGTCCAGTTAGCAAATTTCGTTGGCACTTTGTCATAGAACTGCACATGCTCGCCCGCTGCTTGAACGTAGTTGTCGTTCAAACGGAACGATAGTAGTACCGCTTTTTTGGCCCACTGATTGACGACCCATTCGCCATCTTTCTTTTCGGCCACGCGTAGGCTGCCATTATCTAGCTGCTCGAGTACTTGCTCAATCGCGTCACGCACGTCTTGTGGCATGTTGCTTGGGCTGTATTCGTTGCGGTTTTCAAAAGCTTGTTCGATGGTTTGTTGTAATGACATAAAGATTCCTAAAATAAGTAAAAGGGAGAGGTGACTCGTATTTATAGTGACATAACTTGGGCGGACCGGCTTAAAATACAATACTTGTAAAATATGGACGATTGTACAAGATAACTGGGCCAAAAAACTTGCTTGCTATATTGTCGCTAATTTGACCACTTTTAGCAAACAAGTTCAGTATGTCATTATGGCAGTGCTCGAGAAGAAGCGCTCACAAGACTGCTCAAGATGAATTGTTTATCGTGCTTTAAGCGCCTGGTGTGGTATTTTTTATCCACGCTAAAATGTCTTGGTAAACCGTTTGATTGTCTGTTTCGTGCAATACTTCATGGCGCATATTGGGATACAGTTGAATGTCAACGTGGTTAAATTTTTGTTTATGTAGGCGTTTGACCACGCGGCGAATACCGCGTCCCATGTTACCAATAGGATCATCTTCACCGCTGATAAATAGCATTGGGAAGTTTTTGGCAATGGTGGTAGCCCAGCCTTTGTTTAGTCCAGTATCCATCAAAGTAAATAATGTCATAAAGCCATTATTGGTAAAGTCAAAACCAGTCTTTGGATCAGCTTCATAGGCTTCAATATTTGCAGTATTTTCACTCAACCAAGCAAACTTCGATGATGCGGTGCGATCCTTTAGTTGACTGTTCAACACCTTATTCATGGTATTGGCAAGGACGGTGTTCGGCTGTCTAGGTGCTACTTTTGCCAATACTTTATTAATAGGTAGCAAAACTTTGGTCAATGGATTGACGTCTGCTGAACCCATCAATATCGCGCCTGCAAAATTATGCGCATGATGCTTAAGTACGTTACGCACGATAAACGAGCCCATGGAGTGGCCCATCAAAAAATGCGGTACATCGGGGTGACGTACTTTTAGGCTATCTGCCATGACAATCACATCTTTTAGCAGCGACTGCACGGGATGCTCTTCACCAAAAAACCCTAAATCTGCTTTGGTTTTGATGGTTTGACCATGACCAAGATGATCATAGGTTGCGACAGCGATGCCATTGTCCGCCAAGAACTGTGCAAAATCTGCATAGCGACCACTGTGCTCTGCCATCCCATGCACAATCAATAGCGTCGCGCTGATGGCAACATTTTTGTCACTTGGCTCAAAAAAGTTGTGGTGTAAGTAGTGAGTGTTGTCGGAGGAGAGAATGTTATCATTACTGGTATCGAGAGTGTTACTCATATAAGCTTCCTTGACAGGTTTTAATGGTCTATAGTCAATCCACTATAAAAGCGTTACAGCGTTAACCTTGCTTGAAGTATGACAGATACATCTGCACTCGATTGCCTTGTACCGCTCTTAAATTGGATCAACTATATATTTTTTATGGATCGTTATTTCAAAAATGTCGATCAGTTAGGTGGCGTCGTTATGATTTTATTTTACTAGGCGCTGATTGGTCGAGCATTTTACCTTATTTTTTTGTGTTACGTGACAGGGTAATGAAATCTATATTTGCTAGCACCATTTAACGACAAAAATGAATGTGATCAATATTCTCTACGCCATTTTTAAGTGGGATTGACTATACTAACTACTCCTATCCATTATAAATCTCGTAATTGCTCGATTAGCCAGCGGTGAATGCCACTGTCATTGGTACGTGGATGCCAAGCGGCTATTATCTTAAAGGTAGGCGGTAGGGCTTCTACTTTAAGCGTTTTAACTTTACTGTTTGGCAGTAGTCGCGCGGGATAAAAGGCAATCATGTCAGTGGTATGCAAAATATCTGGCACAGCTGAAAAGCTAGGCACTGACATCACAATGTTTCGCTTAAGCCCTTTTTCGGCAAACCACTGATCATGAGAACCGCGCAAGTTGGCACGCGAAGGCGATACCACCAGCTGCGGGTGTGCTGCAATTTGTGCCAGTGTTAACACCTTTGTTGCGAACTCGTTTTTATAACCTGTAATGCATAAATGTTGTTCTTCAAACAAAGTGACATAAGATAAATTATCAGGGATAAACTCTGGAAAGGTAAGTAGTAAATCAAGTTCGCCTGCCGCAATAAGCTGATTGATATTGTCTGAGGCAAAATCTCGCACTATCAATTTTAAGTTAGGCGCTTCACGGCGCGTTAGATTAAACAACTGCGGTAATAATGCCTGCGTCGCATAATCGGTCACACTAATCGTAAAAACACCTTTATAGGTTTGCGGCATAAACACATCCGGCTCCAAGAGCACCTCTAACTGTCTTAATAGACCTCTTGCAAAAGTCATAATTTAAGCTCGGAATTAATGATACCAGCAAACAGCTTCATTCTAAGATCATAGCGCTGACGACGGTTGCGATATTTATGAGCCACGATTTTAAACAACTTGATTA
>Ga0208182_1000142_pt1 | contig 64415 bp, 59 predicted proteins | sample MalvireepMed_906_FD_184248 | JGI IMG/M metagenome (GOLD analysis project Ga0208182, IMG submission 184248) | Marine viral communities from the Global Malaspina Expedition - Malaspina viral metaG DeepMed_906 (SPAdes) (version 2) | ecosystem: Environmental > Aquatic > Marine > Oceanic | place...
TAATCAAGTTGTTTAAAATCGTGGCTCATAAATATCGCAACCGTCGTCAGCGCTATGATCTTAGAATGAAGCTGTTTGCTGGTATCATTAATTCCGAGCTTAAATTATGACTTTTGCAAGAGGTCTACTTTACATAGTTACCATTGTTTTGTTTATAGCGCTGTTAATCATAGGCAATACCCTTATATATCTGAATAAAAACTAAGTGTCGCCTTTGACAAAACATCTTTCTACTTGTCAGAAAGTCACAGGCTGTGTCAGTATTAGCGTCATTAATTTTTTATCAGTAAAAATAAATTGTAGGAAATTGGCGTCTATGAGTGAATTATCAGAGCAAGCTTCAGATAAGCAAAACCCCGAGCAAAAAAACAGTACACACTACCGTTATTTGGTTTTTATCGGGCGTTTCCAGCCGTTTCATTGTGGGCACAAGGCAGTCATTGACGAAGCGCTCAAACGCTCTGATGAAGTGATTATGCTGATTGGTTCGGCCAATCTACCACGCAGCTTACGTAATCCATTTAGCGTCGCTGAACGCGCTGCAATGATCAAGGGCGCTTACTCAGCAGAAGACGCCGCTCGTATCCATTGCGTCGGTCTAGACGATGCGCTCTACAATGACACGCGCTGGCTACAATACGTCCAAGCAGGCGTGAAATCGGTCACGGGTGATTTGCAAACGGATATTGGCTTGATTGGTCACTCAAAAGACAGCTCATCATATTACTTATCGCTGTTCCCTAACTGGGCATCGGTGTCAGTACCCAATTATCATAATCTATCAGCCACGCCTATTCGCGACAGCTATCTGATGGGCGCTACGCCAACGCCTGAGCGCACGCCTGAGTCAACGCGCAGCGTCCTCGATGCATTCAAAAAAACGGACGACTATCATCAACTGCATGAAGAAGCGGACTTTATTGATAAATACAAAAGACAGTGGCAATCTGCCCCCTATCCACCAACCTTCATGACGGCTGATGCGTTGATTGTACAATCTGGGCACATCTTACTAGTCGAGCGACGTAGTATGCCAGGACGCGGATTGTGGGCACTACCGGGTGGTTTTTTAAACCCAAAAGAGACGCTATTTGACGCTTGTATTCGCGAGCTGCGTGAAGAGACACGCCTGAAAGTGCCTGAGCCCGTATTGCGCGGTTCTTGCCACAGTCAGCATACCTTTGATGACCCGTATCGTTCAGCACGCGGACGCACCATTACCCAAGCCTTTTACTTCCAGCTAAAAAACGACCCAAAAGGGTTGCCAAAAGTAAAAGGCGGTGATGATGCGACCAAAGCATTTTGGCTACCATTGGCAGAGCTTGATGCCAAAATGATGTTTGAAGATCATTATGCGATTATTACCAAAATGGTTGGGTTGTAGTTTTTCGTTATTAAACGGATGATCAGGTCATGGTCAAATCAACCCTCACTGATATCTACACAATGTATTTTTTAACTTTTTATACCAGTGCCGATAGACGGCAATGGTTAACCGCCGCCACTGTTCTTTCAAAGCAGCTGCGGCAGCTCAAAGCAGAGGAGTTCTGTGATGTACACCAGTAATTTAAATAATTTAATCTTAAATAGTGACAGCTATAAAACCTCACATTGGGTGCAATATCCAAGTGGTAGTGAGTATCTGTCCAGCTACATTGAAGCGCGCAAAGGCGACTATGATGTGGTGTTCTTTGGTCTGCAGGCCTTTATCAAAGAGTACCTAAGCACCCCTATCACGCATCAAGATATCGACGAAGCCGAAAAAGTGGTTAAAGCGCATGGCTTAACCTTTAATCGTGCGGGCTGGGAGCACTTGATTGAAAAACACAACGGCTATTTGCCACTGCGTATTCAAGCCGTTCCTGAGGGCAGCATCGCTCCGGCATCAAATGTAGTCTGCCAAGTTATCAACACTGATCCTGAGTTTTATTGGCTACCAAGTTATATCGAAACAGCGCTATTACGCGCGATTTGGTATCCGTCAACGGTCGCTAGTGTCTCTCGCTATTGCAAAGAGATTATCCGTCAAGCGCTAGAAAAGTCAGCGGACAATACAGAGTCGCTACCTTTTCGCTTACATGACTTTGGCGCGCGCGGTGCGTCGAGTCAGGAGACGGTTGCCCTTGGCAGCTTGGCGCATTTGGTCAACTTTGCTGGTACCGATTCAATGACAGCACTTATTGCAGCCAGTCGCTGGTATCAGATGGGTGATGACATGCCTGCGTTCTCTATCCCAGCGGCCGAACACAGCACAATGACGGCTTGGGGACGTGATGGAGAAACCGCTGCTTTTCACAATATGATTGAGCAGTTCGGCGGCACAGACAAAGCGTTTTCGGTGGTATCAGACAGTTACGACCTATGGAATGCGATCGATAATATCTGGGGCGATGCCTTAAAAGATGAGGTCGAAAATATGGGTGGCACTTTGGTTATTCGCCCAGACAGTGGCGAGCCGACTAAAGTCGTCCGTGAAGCGCTAGAGCGCTTGGCGCTGAAGTTTGGCACGACGGTAAACAGCAAAGGCTATAAAGTCTTGCCTGACTACGTGCGAATCATCCAAGGCGATGGCATTAGCTCACAAAGCTTAAGCAAAATCATTGACGTGATAATCAAAGCAGGCTTTAGCATAGAAAACGTGACATTTGGTATGGGCGGTGGTCTATTGCAGCAAGTCAACCGTGACACCATGAGCTGGGCGATGAAATCGAGCGCTATCTGTATCGATGGCACATGGAAAGATATTTATAAAGACCCTATCACCAGCCGCTCAAAACGATCGAAAAAAGGACGATTGGCACTGGTACAAGATGGCAATGGCCAGATCAAAACCATAAAAGAGCAAGCATTGGGTAGACCATCAGACAACCTATTACGCGATGTCTATGTTGATGGTCAATTATTGATTGAGGACAGTCTCACGATTATTAGGGAACGTGCAGGATGGTAGATACTAATAAACTAACATCTATCGCAAAAGATGTATTATTTGCGCCTGTATATCTTTATCAGGGTCGTAAAATCAAGCGTGAAACCGTTCGTTTGCCGGAGCCAAACGGCGACAGACATGGTATGGTTGAGCTATCAAAAGCAGATGATGGACTGTCATCTAAAAGCCAAGAGACGCTCAATTTGATGGTCGTGGGCGACTCAGCAGCAGCAGGTGTTGGCAGTCAGACTCAGCAAGAAGCGCTGGTTGGTAAGCTGATTCCGATATTGGAACAGAATGCCGTTATTCGATCGAACTTTGCACAGCTCAATTGGTCATTACAAGCGACAACTGGTCATACTAGCTTTGATATTTTGCGCAGATTATATGTCCTCCCTACTCCTGACCAACCTATCGATGTGATGCTGCTGAGCGTTGGGGTCAACGATACGACGTCCAATGTCTCTGTGCATCAATGGCAGCAGCAAATTGAAGATACCATTGATATTGCGCAGCGTAAATTTGGCGTACGCGAGTTGATTTTTTTGAGCTTACCACCGATGGCGCAGATGCCTGCGATTCCCTCCCCACTCAATAATTTTGTTGGGGCAAAGGCCTCAATACTTGATGAGATATTGCAAAAAGTCTGCGCTGCTCATGACGGTGTCAACTATATGGCAACTGACTTTGCACGCATGATATCAGAGCATGGCAATGGTCAGCCTATTGATATTGCCGTGATGTTCGCCAGTGATGGCTTCCATCCTAGCAGCCTAATGTACGGTTATTGGGCACAGCAGATCGTAGAGAACATGACCCAACTGTTAGACTCACCCACCGCTCAGACGGATTGCTAAAAACACGCAAGTATTGATCTATCGACACAAAAAAACCGCTGAATCATCAGCGGTTTTTTATTACTTAGCAAAACACATTTACACCATAGGTATAAATTATTCAGCAGCGTCAGCAGCTTTCTTGCTACGGCCACCAAATGCACCAAAGCGTTTGTTGAAGCTTGCAACACGGCCTTCAGTAGAGGTTTTACGTTGCTCACCAGTATAGAATGGATGCGACGCACTTGAGATATCAAGTGGGTAGTATGGGTATTCTTTACCTTCGTATTCGCGAGTCGCTTTAGTCTTAGCCGTTGAACGAGTCAAAAAGAACACGTCAGCGTTCGTATCATGGAACAAAACTTCTTGGTAATCAGGATGGATATCTTTACGCATAATAAACTCTCTAGGTCCGATGTATGTATGGCAATTTGCGTCAACATCATGAGCGATGTCTCAAGCAAACGAAAACATACGTAACTGAGGCACTAAGGACATTATAAGTATGGCAACTGCGTCACTGGCTTATTCCAGCACAAAGCACCACTCTTCTGCTCACTTAGCCTTTCCCCAGCGGGAAAATTAAACCGCGATTTTAACGGTTTTTGTCACCCAACGCAAGCCGCAGTTGTGATAGAGATATGTGATAAGTTGTCACCAATACACAAATAGTGTTGAGATGTACGAGTTAACCCAATACAATACTTTGGTTAGTTTAATTAATCAATTATATAGATATCTGTAGTTAAGCTAACGAGCTTTAGCTTTTCTTTGCCATTTATCTATTATCTATCGAACATTTATGCGATATGGCTAGTCAGTTTTCTTCAAAAAATATCGCACTCTTTGTTCATCGGTAAGCACAACTTCCCTAACACTAAATAAGGACTATTCAATGATAAACACTACCATCAAAACCACTACTAAGGCACTATTAATCAGCTCAGCACTTGCTATCACGACTATGGCAAGCGCTGCTCTACCAACTCAGTGGCAACTAGATAATTCACATACTCGTGTCGGTTTCTCTGTTGAGCATATGGGATTTTCTACGGTTATGGGGCACTTTAGTGATGTCGACGGCACTGTACAGTTCGATCTAAAAAACCCAAATCAAACTCAATTTAACTTTGTTGTAGATACAGACAGTATTGATACTGGTTGGGAAGCCCGTGACAAGCATCTGAAAACCGATGAGTTTTTCAATGTTGAGAAGTACCCTACCATGAGCTTTAAATCCACTCAGGTTAACTTTATCAATCCACAACAAGCAAAAGTCACTGGCGACTTTACTTTACTTGGTCAAACCAAACCATTAACACTTAACCTAACGCTAAAGAAAATCGATAACAGTCCTTTGACCAAAGAGCCTGTGATTGGCTTCCGTGCCACAGGTAACATCGATCGTACAGCGTATGGCATGGATGCATACTCACAAGGCATCACCACCAACGTCCCTATTCAGATAGATGGCGAATTGGTAGAGAAAAAGTCAAAATAGACGTCATTCGCTATTAATCGCTTTTACTAGCAACAATAAAAAAGCAGCCCTTTTATAGAGGCTGCTTTTTTTGTCCAACAATAGCGTTATAAGATACTATTTGGTTGGAATAACATGCCAAACGTCAAATTTGTCATCACCATCTTTATCGCCCATTTTTGTATCATTAGCATAGAAGTATAATGGTTTACCATTCATCGCCCATTGATACTTACCATCTTCACGCTTGAACGCCGCAAACTGGCCAGAAGCTTTAGCATTGCTTGGTGCTTGGAAAATTGGCCACACAACTTGACACGCTGTGCCGCAATCTGACTTGTTCATTGAATCTTTGTCATAGGTATAAAGCGTCATGTAATTGGTTGCATCAACCAACACGCCATTTTTGCTAGCGACAGGGGCAGTGTTTTTATTGGTTGCTTGGACTTCGTGCGTGCCTGACATGTCATTTCCAACAACACTTTTTAGGGTCGTACAACCGGTCAATGCTAATACGCCAGTTAGTGCAGATAACATCATGATATTTTTCATAGCAACTTCCTTGTCATTTTGATAATTGTCATTTTGATAATTGTAATAGTAAATTTTATGAGCCGTTTTTATTTTTTGATGTGAAAGCGATAAAAACAAAGCTTTGATCTCACTTGAGCGAAATAAATATAGCACACAGTTTTTAGCGATGATGGCCATCAATATACAAACTTACAAAAGTGGCTGAATTTTACAAAATGCTTAAACACAAGCCTTTTTTGGCTACAGAAAACTGACCTTATCCCCATTCTCCAGATGCTGCACTCAACCTCGCCTATTAGAAACTGCCCAAGGCCACCTCACCTCGTTGACAAAACTCATGCATCTACTTACGTATTTGTCATCATATTGTCTGTAGTTCTTCGTAAAATGAACTTATAGAAATGAAGTATTACTACACAATGGACAATCCCTCTGTTGTGGCTTATAAATAAATATTGAACTTAGCGACCTTCGCACGCATATCAATAGTTACAAGACATTTAACGATTACACCGAGCATGGCCTGATGCAAATGCTACTAAGGATATAATGACGACAATGACTCAGTCTTCTAATAAAAATCACGCTCATTCTGTCAAACAAGATGATTCTTCTAAGGTGCTGTCTTATGGAGATCATCAAAACTCGCCAATCAAACGTCCTACTAAACGCGTCGGCATTTTGGGCGGCGGTACTGCAGGCTCAACGATTGCCATTCGCCTTGCGACACTAGGGCTTGAGACTTATTTGTTTGAGAAGAAAAAATCACTCATTGATGGCCCACCAATGTGTCATTTGCATGCTGGCGGCAACTTGTACCGCGAGATACCTGATGAAGATTGCGTGGCACTTCTCAAACAATGTATTGATATATTACGTCTCTATCCTTATACCATCGATGTTCGTCCTACTGTATTTGCGGTGCCGACACGCGATGAAGGACTGCCTGAAGACTTGCTGCCGCGTTTGGATATTTTGACAGAAGCTTATCAAGAGCTTATCGAGCAGGATGTCAACAATAAAGTACTTGGCGAACCTGAAGACTACTATCAACTCTATAGCCATGAGCAGTTGCTTGAGTTGTCTGAGCGTGAGCAAGTTGAAGTACCAAGTACGGTTGATGAGTGGATGATACCCGTTGCCAAATACTTAGACTTAAATAAGGTAAAATTTCCACTGATTGTCGTACAAGAATATGGCTGGAATATCTTTCGCTTGGCGGCTTCTGCGCAGTTGGCGCTTGAAGAATATGATCATGCCCATGTCTTTACTGACACCACAGTACAAAAAGTAGTCCCTGTGGATTGTGAAAACTGCACCAATGCCGATCACCATGTTACCAAATGGCGCATTGACTATCAGCAAGCAAACGACTCTCAAGCTGACTCTATCGAAGTCGATTATTTGGTCAATGCTTGCGGTTTTCGCACTGGTGTCATCGATGACATGGTCGGTGTTGAAGTCACGCGCATGGTCGAGTTTAAATCCTCTTATGTCACCCATTGGGGCGATGCAGGTGGACAGATACCTGAGATTATTGTTTATGGTCAACGAGGTACGCCCGAAGGCATGGCGCAGTTAACCCCCTATCCGGGTGGGTATTTTCAGATACATGGCATGAGTAAAGCCATTACCTTATTTGATGACGGTCTGGTCGCATCTAGCTCAGACAGCGCTCAGCCTAAACTACCACAGCAATACGTACACTATATCGAGGATGGCTGGGACAAAGCGCCGCTACAAGCGCGTAGCCAGCAGGCGATTGAATATGTGGCTGAGTTTGTACCGACGTTCAATAGTGCACGCACTGTTGGCAATGCGCTATATGGTGGGCAGCAAATTCCTGGAGAAGATGATACGTTGCGAGTGGCTGACGTAAGCTTGTATTCTAATATACGTTACGCTCGTGCAGAAAATGTCAAAGCATCTTCGACTTTGATCGCCTCTGATCAGATAGTCACTGAGCTGACGACGCTGGGATTGATACAAAACGATACGCCAATGAATCGTAGCCGCTACGCACACGAATGGTCGTACTTGATACATAACGATGGTCTGGCTGTTGATAAGGTTGCACGTGTACTCGCTGAGCAGCGTGGATTTCCAATAGCAATGGCAGATGTCAATCACAGTATTCGTGAAGCAGCACTGGATGATCTCTCACCCGCTGGTGTATAGCAGGTATTAGTCATTTCTAGCGTTTACGGTTAGCTTTATGAATATAAAACTGACTATACAAAAGGAGCGGACAACCAATAATCGGTTATCTGCTCCTTTTTTACGTGACTGCTTTTTGCTCGATTTTATAAAGCTTAGCTGTTGCTACCAGCCATTTTTTCTGTATCTACATGATCATTGATAGTCACGACGGTCTGTAGCATCTCGATTGCCTCGCCAATCGTATTGCACACCACCAAACGATCTAAATCTTGCTGCTTCATAAACCCTTGCTCGGTGGTATATTTTAGATGCTCAATCATACGGTCATAAAAACCATTGATATTGAGAATAATCATTGGCTTTTCATGTTGATACAGCTGACGCCATGTGGCGATTTCCATAATTTCTTCTAGTGTGCCCAGTCCGCCCGGCAAGGTAATAAAGGCATCAGCATACTCTGCCATAACGGTCTTACGCGTGTGCATGGTATCGGTCAAATGCAAGCGAGTCAGCTGCTCATGAGCGATTTCGTGCTTGAGCATAAAGGTTGGAATGACGCCTACCGCCTCAGCACCGCCTTTGATGACCTCATCTGCGACCGCGCCCATGAGACCAATGCTAGCACCGCCATATACCAGTCCCATACCATTATCTGCCAACGCACTGCCAAGCTCGCGTGCTGCCTGCTCATACACATCATTGTTGCCCAAGCGTGAACCGCAATATACGGCCACTAGCGGCATGGACAAGGCAGACTTATCGACTGCTTTTTCAATATTGGTAATGTCTTTGCTCGTGATTACATCATAAGTATCATCGTTGATTTTCATTTGCATATGGTTTCCTTAATTTATCGATCATTTTTTATTGAGTGTTTGTTATTAGTAAAGGTCAAATACCACACGTTTCATTTATAGTGTTATGCACGCCATTTATAGAATGAGTTCAACCAAGTCATACAAAACTTGAAAGTCATATTTGAGTACCTGTCTCGCTAGTATTTATCTTAACATAAGCAATGCTACCACATAGTCACAACGATTTATCACTACGCAACAACTACATTTTAAAGATGGGAATTGACGACTCATCGCAGTTTAATAATCACTATCTACTCATAAAAAACATGAAGGTATCACGATGGATAATCACAACGCTGTTTCTGCCGCAAAGTATGCAGAAAGTATTATTAACAATCCTTTGATTAGTCCTAATATTGCTGATGGCACAACCAATATCGACACGTACTCGTTGAGCATCATGACTGATCGCAATCAGGCATTGGCAGCCACTGTCTATCGCCCTAAAGAGGGAATGACAAAAGCGATTATGATCGCGCCCGCCACCGGTATCAAACGCCATTTTTATCATAGCTTTGCTATCTATTTAGCAGAGAGCGGCTTTGGCGTACTGACTTTTGATAATGAAGGGATTGGTGAGTCGCTTTCGACCAATCTGGCAAAGTGTGATGCTTCGCTCATAAGTTGGGGGCGACACGATATGCCTGCCGTACTTGATGCGCTGCAAGATGAGTTTCCTGAAGCGTCTTATCACCTTATCGGTCATAGCGCAGGAGGGCAGCTTATCGGTTTGATGCCAAATTATCAGGAGATTACGTCCGTATTCAATGTCGCGTGCTCTTCAGGCCGTATCAAAAACATGGGCATGCCTTATAAGCTCAAAGCCATGGGATTTATGGACGCCTTTATCCCATTATCAAACTTAACCTTAGGGTACACACCATCAGACAAAATCGGCATGGGCGAGCCACTACCGCGCGGCGTGGCTCGTCAATGGCGTGAATGGTGTAATGGCGCAGGCTATATCAAGACTGCTTTTGGTAAAAGTATACACACCCATTTTTACGATGCACTCAGCATGCCAGCATTGTGGCTTGGCTTTAGTGATGATGATATTGCCAATAGCGAAAACATGGATGACATGATACGCGTATTTACGAACATGCCCGTCGAAAAGCGGTTTTTAAATCCTGAAGATTTCGGATTAAATCATATCGGTCACATGCGCTACTTTAGCAGTAAAACCAATGCTAAAGCGCCTGAGCTGTGGCAAATGGCAGTAGATTGGTTTAGTAAAGGTGAATAGCGTTGTTCATCCATCAGTATAAGAGGCCGTCGCGACTGATATCATTTATTTGTATCAATACACAAAGTCGATAAATGCGCTTTTATTACTTAGCATTGTTTGTTTTTTCTGCTTCTATCCGCTTCTTTAGGGCAGAATACAGTGACGGCTGCATATTATGAATATTGCCTATCATCCATTTAACATAGCTGATAGGCACCTCTTTGATTGGCTTGCCTTTGTGTTTGCCAAATGGCATCTTGCTCACAGGCGTCGCTTTATTTGAGATAGCATGTGCCGCTGCAAAATCGGTCGGTGCAATCTCTAAACGCTCGCAGCAGGCTTGGTAAAGTAGATAACACATCCGCGCATCCCCTAGCGCATCATGAGCGGCAATCGTCATCATGCTCGCCTCGCCCTTACCCAATAATTGCTCGATACACTTAGACTGACCATAAGCGCGCCACTCTGGAAAGGCAGCACGCGCGAGTCTCACAGTACAAATCAGCTTAGCAGAAGGGCTGCCAATCACTCGCCAATCAAAGCGTACATTATGACCAATCAAATACTCTGGCAGCTCAAACTGATCCAACTCAAAACGCTCAAGACCAGCCACGTCAGCATCAGTAATACCATGCACCTTGATGACGGCAGGGGATATAGAGCGGCCGCTATTGAAGTACTTCATCCATTCAAATCCAGTTGCCACGTTGATCGTCGCCACTTGAATGGGTCTCGGATCACGGCCTTGATCGGTTTCAGTATCGATGACAAGCGCTGTTTCAGCCATAGTAGCCGTATCTGTCATGTCAGCGGTGTTCAAAGCATCATTCATAAAAAATTAACCATTCGTAGCACCATCATCGCTCAACCGAAGCGTTAAGTAGATAAAGTTATATTTGCTGTGCTTGTATTTAACCACACCTGTATTTATGGGGATAAAAGCCATAGATAACAATGCGATACATACCTTAGCAGATAGGGCTTTTATAATATTAGCTCATATAATATAAAACAGATAAGAGACATCAATGCTAGCAGATGGAAAAAACCAACCACCGAAGCCTTCTTTTGTCAGTCGTGTACTCGGCGTACTGATTAAGGCGGTTGTATTGCTAGGGTTTTTATTTGTCTTTGATAAGCTGCTACCCAGCATTAGCGAGCAGACCCAATCGTTTGTGGTCGCCAAATGGCAGCAGATGAGCCTATTACAACAAGAACTGCCAACAGAGAACAGCTTGCCAAATCCGCTACCAGACAAGCGTCTGACCGATACGTGGGGTGCGGCACGCAGTCAAGGGCGCTCACATGAAGGCATCGATATCTTTGCAGAACGTGGCACGCCGATACAGTCAACCACGCAGGGAATTGTGAGTAAGGTTGGTGAGAATAACTTGGGTGGGCGCGTGGTCGTCGTGGTAGGGCCTGGCGGTGCTGGTCATTATTACGCGCATCTAGAAGACTATGCCGATATTGCGCCCAATGATTGGGTCAATCAAGGCGATATTATCGGTTATGTGGGTGACAGCGGTAACGCAAAAGGGACACCGCCACATGTACATTACGGTATTTATATCAATGGCAGTGCCGTCAACCCTTACCCGCTGTTGCAAAAAGACTAGGTATACTAAATTAGGCATGCTAAATAAATCCGCATGACGAGTCTAAACAATATGGGCAAGGCCTGTACTAATTTGTCGCAGCCGATCTCACATACGCGGCTGGAAATACCACACTAAATGTCGACCCCTCTCCCTCTATTGAGTCAATCTGCAACTGCGCCTCGTGCTGATGCAAAACGTGCTTCACGATAGCCAGCCCTAATCCTGTACCGCCTGTGGCACGACTACGCCCTTTATCAATACGATAAAAGCGCTCCGTCAAACGCGCAATATGCTCTGGTGCGATACCAAGTCCATCGTCCTCAACGGCAAATCGGCACCCATCCGATGTCTGCGTCCAACTGATGGTAATATTACCGCCTTTTGGCGTATATTTAATCGCATTAATGACTAAGTTGGACAAGGCGCTGATCAAGTACACCTCCGACCCATATAACCCGTCATAGGTATCTATGTGCAAATGAATGGTGTGCTTGTACGCTTGGTTATATGCCTGTGCATCATCATAGATATTGGTGAGGAGTTTGGTCATATCGACATCATTAAACTCATGCGTCTCTTCGATTTCAATCTTGGAGAGCAGTAATAAGTCATTTACGATTCGATTCATACGGGCTGTTTGCTGGGTCATCAGCTCAAAACCGCGACGCCACTGTGGCGGCATGTCTGGTTGGTGAGAGAAGTTCTCCAAATAGCCCATCATTACTGTCAGCGGCGTGCGTAGCTCATGAGAGACATTCGCCACAAAGTCTTGGCGCATTTGCTCTAAATGCTGTACGCGGGTCACATCATAAATAAACAATAGCTTCTCGTCACCAAAAGGCGTGAGCTCACACTTTAGATAACGACTGGGATCGCGCCACGATTCTATATGAATACCATCATTGGGCAGGGTGGTGTTTTGATAGTACTGGCGAAACTCGGGCACAATGATAAAGTCAAACACACTTTGGCCTTTGTCAGCTGGCTGCAGTGACAAGAGATCCTGCGCCGCCTGATTCCACCACTCTAACCCATCATCTTCATTCAGTAAGATGACCGCATCTCGCAATGCTCGCAGCGCACTTCTGATTTTCTCTAATTGCTCCGCCGCATTTTGGCTAGCGATTTGTGCTGGCGCATCTTGCTGGTCATTATTATAGTTATGGTCTTTTTTCTTTTTTGCTGGCGCTATCTTGTTCATTTCTTATCCTTACCACTATCCGCTATTTTATTTATTGTTATGGTGGCATTGTTCATACAAGATCAAGTTATCAAAAATCAACTTATATAAGATTAGCTTGGCTCAATAAGACTAGAGAACCGATAGCCTGTACCGCGCACCGTTTGTATCAATGTATCACAATCATAAGGACGCAGTAGTTTACGTAGACGCTTGATATGTACATCAATGGTTCGATCTTCGATATAAACGTTACCGCCCCAAACCTGATCGAGCAGCTGCGTTCTTGTGTAAGCGCGCTCTGGGTGACTCATAAAAAATGCCAGTAGACGATATTCTGTCGGGCCGACCTCGATGACTTTTCCTGCGGCTGTCACGCGCTGGCTTTTGGTATCGAGACTCAGCTGACCAATTTCGATAGGCTTGTCGCTACTCATCGCGCTACTACGGCGCAAGACGGCTTTGATTCTGGAAATCAGCTCGCGCGTCGAAAAAGGCTTGGTCATGTAATCATCTGCACCTGCATCTAGGCCGTGAACCTTGCTGTCTTCTTCGCTTTTGGCCGTTAGCATAATGACGGGTATCTCAGAGAGCATCTCATCGCTTTTGAGCATACGACAAAAATCAACACCGCTCTTGTCTCCGGGCAACATCCAATCTAATAATATTAATGACGGTCTATGATCGACCACTTGCTGATGCGCTTCTGATACGTCAGCCGCTTGTAGGCTATCAAACCCAGCCATTTCTAGCGTCATCACAACCATTTCACGAATCGCAGGTTCATCTTCAACAATCAAAATTTTCTCATTATACATAGGACATTCTCGGTGTTAGCGGACAAAATCTGGCATATAAAAAGGCGATAAATACTCACCAGTCTCTATCTATTAAACGGATTAATTATGACAGCCTGATGACACTCTGATGTCAGATCTCCAATAGAAAATTAAGTGGTCCATCATTGATGCTTTCAACTTGCATATCAGCGCCAAACTGACCAGTGGCTACATTCGGATACTGGGTTTTGGCATAGTCGATGAGTTGCTCGAACAGCACTTGGGCCGCATCAGGTGCCATCGCGCCATCAAAGTCAGGGCGGCGACCTTTATCCGTTTTTGCCATCAGCGTAAATTGTGACACTAATAACAATCCGCCGCCGACTTGCTGGACGTTTTTATCCAGTTTACCAAATTTGGCAGGATCGTCATCATTTTCAAAAATGCGATAGGTCAATATTTTGTCAATCATTCGCTTGGCGGCGGCGAAATCATCATCATGACCCAACCCAATATAGGCCAATATCCCATGATCAATTTTGCCAACACAATGCTCATCGATAGTGACGCTAGCACGGCTCACTCGTTGTATCAGTGCTTTCATTTACGACCTTCTTTATTTATAAATGGCTTACAGTTTATGGTCAGACAATAATACGCTGTCCATGATAAAATATGGCCATTAACTTGCCTATGCAATAATGACATCACATCCTATTTTGGTAGCCTTATTATGAATGTATTTACCACCTTACAACAGCTGGTACCGCAGCAAAAGCTCAGTAAAGTCGCTGGACGTTTGGCCGCCAGTCGTCATCCTTATGTCAAACGCACCTTTATCCGTGGTTTTGCCAAAGCTTATAATATCAGCCTAGATGAGTATGAGCGCCAGAGCCTTAATGCTTACGAGAGTTTTAATGACTTTTTTACTCGTGAACTAAAAGAAGATGCTCGCACCATCGATACCACCGCAAACGGCATCGTTAGTCCTGCTGACGGTATCATCTCTCAGCTTGGGCAAATTAAAGATCATAAAATGCTACAAGCCAAAGGGCGTCACTATGACGTTGGCCAATTGCTGGCTGATAGCGAAGATGGCCGTTATTTTGCCGATGGTAGTTTTGCGACAATCTATCTAGCTCCTAGCAATTACCACCGTGTTCATATGCCATTTGCCGGTACGCTGACCAAGACTCGCTATGTCCCTGGTACGCTGTTTTCGGTCAACAATACCACGGCAGCTAATGTGCCGGACTTGTTTGCACGTAATGAGCGTTTGGTCTGCATGTTTGATACCAAGTATGGCAAAGCGGCCGTTGTCATGGTAGGCGCTATGATTGTCGCTGGTATCGAAACCGTCGCCACTGGCAAAATTACCCGCACGGATGATATACAAGAAGCGGATCACGATATGCAGTTTGCGGCAGGTGATGAGCTTGGTCGTTTTTATTTAGGATCAACGGCTATCGTAGTGTTGCCAAAAGCAGCAAAAGCCGATTGGCAAGAGACCATGAAAGCCAATAGTTTTGTAAAAATGGGTCAATTACTGGGTGTCACGAAACCGTAATTTATTTCTAATATAATAAGAAATAAAAGCCCAGTGAAGCGTATATCACAATGCTCAACTGGGCTTTTTTATACCTAGCGTTTTTATAGATTTACGCGTCGATCAACCATCCTTGCTGGGTCGCATAGTCAATATTGTGTGATAGCCATTTATGAATAGGAGCAAAGCTGTCTTGAATAAACGCATGTGCACCTGCGACTTGACTACGTGTCACTCCAAGCTCACGCCACGTTTTGCCTTCAGTATTTAAGTTGAGCAAAAATGGCAGTAAGCGATCGACCACTTTAAGTAGCGCAGTCTCTTTACTACTGCCTGTCTCTTGCGCCTCCCAAATCTCACTCAAATTGCCAATCCCATTGCCGCGTTCGCCTTGCAATCTGGCGATACCCGCTCGCTCCTCAACATGTGCATCATGACGCGAGTCGGCGTACAAAAACGTATCGCCCGCATCAATCTCGCCCAAATCATGTACCAGTGCCATCTTTAGCAATTGTTCATGATTGACATCCAGCTCAAACAACTCAGCGATCGACCAGCATGCCATTGCTAAGTGCCAAGAATGTTCGGCAGAGTTTTCTCTGCGATCAGTCTCAGTCACGTAACTACGGCGATTCACGCGTTTGAGCGCATCTAGCTCTAGTAAGAAATGAGTGACGTCCTCTATATCGATAGTTGCAACGGATTTTTGATCGGTCAATGACGTCAGTGTGTTTGAAGACATATTTCTCTCTGATTTTTTGATAATTTTACACATTACGGTGTGGCTAACAACAAAATAGCGCTGATGTTATCAAGCGCTATCTCTTATAAGTCATTGGGTCAAATGACTGAGCACCCTATTATATAACCATCTACTTAATCAAATTCAGAATGGTTTTGAAAGCAGGGTCTTCACTGCTACGGCACAACTCAAACAAAATGGTTTCTACTGTCGAGATTATCCCACCTGCACGGCGAATACGGCGAATGGCTTGTTTTTTGTCGTATGGAAAACGCGAGCCAACGGCATCGCCAATAATGACCGGTTGCATACCATTGTCTAGCAAATCAAGCGCGGTCTGTAGCACACAGACGTGTGCCTCAACTCCGATAAGCAATACGGTACTACGGTTTTGCTGCGCTAAATGATGCCATGTGTCATTGTTATCGCAGGCACTAAATGTGACTTTTTCAAAGCTCTTTGCATTGTCGCCCTCTAGCACATCACGAAGCTCTGGCAAGCTATCGCCCAATCCTTTTTTATACTGCTCGTTGAGCATGATGGGAATACCAAGCGCTTGCAGTCCTTTGATTATGGTCACTGTTTTTTTGACGATATTTTCGTGATCATAAATGTACGGCGTGAGGCGTTCTTGTACATCGATAATCATCGCTTGGGTGTTTTCACGAGCAATTCGGTAAGTACGATCAGTAATCATGGTAGACATAGTACACTCCTTGTACGACTGATATTTATTATAAAAAGCTATTTTAGAATGGTCATTATTAGAGTTGTCATCAATAACATCTTAGCTCAGCTCACCCTTATTTAGTCACAGTTTCTTGAATGCGTCAATGGAGATAATTTTCATACGTACCTGTGTGCTCTTTACTACGCCAAGCATTAACTCGCTCATTATATTCACAAAAAACCCCCAGCCATCACGGCTAGGGGTCATTATTAGAATATTTTTAATCAACAAATGTTACAAACTGGTTGCCGATTTTAAAATTAAACACGCTCGATAATAGTGGCGATACCTTGACCAAGACCGATACACATGGTTGCAAGGCCAAGCTCGGTATCTGACTGCTCCATTGCATTGAGCAATGTCACTGTGATACGAGCACCTGAACATCCTAGTGGATGACCTAGAGCAATCGCGCCACCGTTGATGTTGACGATATCTTGCTTGTCCGTCAAGTTCAACGCTTTTAAGACTGATAGGCCTTGTGCGGCAAAGGCTTCGTTTAACTCGATGGTTTGCATGTCATCGATGCTCATGCCAGCACGCTTCAAGGCTTTGTTGGTGGCTGGTACAGGACCATAACCCATAATCGCTGCGTCACAACCAGCGACAGCCATGCTACGAATACGAGCGCGAGGCTTTAGACCAAGATCTTTGGCTTTTTGCGCGCTCATGACTAGCATCGCTGACGCACCGTCAGAGAGTGCAGAGGACGTCGCAGCAGTCACTGTACCGCCTTTTGGATCAAACGCTGGACGTAGCTTTTGCATTTGCTCCATCGTCGCATCTGGGCGAATCACTTCATCGACGGTACATAGCTGCAGGCGGCCATCTGCATCATGACCTTCGATGCCGATGATTTCATTATCAAAACGGCCTTCAGTGGTCGCAGCCCATGCACGGCGATGCGATTCAAGACCAAACGCATCTTGCTCTTCACGCGTAATGCCATTCATACGGCCTAGCATCTCAGCGGTCAACCCCATCATATTTGAGGCTTTTGCATAGTGCTTAGAAGCGGCAGGGTTTAGATCAATACCATGCATCATGCCGACGTGACCCATGTGCTCAACACCGCCAATGATAAACACATCACCTTGGTTGGTCATGATTTGTGCAGCTGCGGTATGTAGTGCCTGCATAGATGAGCCGCACAGACGGTTAACCGTTTGTCCACCAGCAGTCTTTGGAATACCTGCCAATAGGCCAATGTTACGACCGATGTTCATGCCCTGCTCTAGTGTTTGGTTGACACAGCCCCAGATAATATCTTCGATGTCATTGGTGTCGAAGTCGTTACGTTCTACTAGCGCGCGTACCAGTTCAGCGGATATGGTATCCGCACGTACATGGCGGAACATACCATTTTTAGATCTGCCCATCGCTGAGCGCACGCCATCTACGATGACCACATCTTTTGGACTTAAAGTTGTCATACTATCTTCCTTTTCAATTTTTATTGTCAGTGTTGTCGATTTAATCGGGCTCTATAGCCATCTATCACGCGATCCGTACATCAGTACGATAACTATCTAGATGTTTTCGCGCTGGATATTATCGCGGCAGGCCAGACCTGATAAAACCGACCAAAACGGTGCGTCTGCTATTTTTTTATCACCGATAGCGACGTCAGCAAACGCACCCCACTTATCCTAATACGGTATGCTCGTTACGCTGTGGCGTAAAAAGTCTCGCCAGCGGCTGCCATGTCGCGAATCTTTTGCGGCGCTTCATAGGCTTTGCCAAGGTGTGCGTATTTTTCGCATAGTGCCAAGTAATTATCGAGACCCATTTGGTCGATATAACGACAAGGACCACCGCGGAATGGCGGGAAACCGACACCCATAATCATTGCCATGTCAGCCTCGGCAGGCGTGCTCACGATGTTGTCTTCTAGGCAGCGAACCGTTTCGTTGCAGAAAGCCAGCATAGTGCGGTCGATGATGGTTTGATCATCAAACTCTTTTTTGTCGCTATCTGTCGTGGTTTTAAGTAGCTCATAAGTGGCGTCGTCAGCGACTTTCTTTGGCTTACCGCGCTTGTCAGTTTCATACTTATAGAAACCTACGCCGTTTTTCTGACCCAGACGCTCGTTTTCGTATAGATGCTGGATGGCACCTTTGTAGTCAGGTTTCATGCGATCTGGGAAACCATCTGCCATCACTTCTGCGCCATGTACACCTGTATCTAGACCGACCACGTCGATTAGGTATGCAGGGCCCATTGGCCAGCCGAATTTTTCCATGACTTTATCAACATGGGTAAAGTCAGCACCTTGCTTGAGCAATAAATCAAACGCGCCAAAGTATGGGAACAATACGCGGTTGACCAAGAAACCTGGGCAGTCGTTGACCACAACTGGCACTTTGCCCATTTTTGAGGCGAGTGCTACGGTAGTCGCGATGGCTTCTTCAGAAGATTTTTCACCGCGAATCACTTCAACGAGTGGCATGCGATGTACTGGGTTAAAGAAATGCATACCGACGAAGTTCTCTGGGCGATCAAGCGCCTCAGCAAGATAGGTGATAGAGATAGTCGAGGTGTTTGACGCTAGGATGCAATCGTCTTTTACTAGCCCTTCTACTTCTTTTAGAACTGCACGCTTCACATTTGGATTTTCTACGACCGCTTCGATAACGATATCAGTCTCGCTAAAGTCACCATAGTTCAAAGTAGGACGGATGCGGCTTAAGGTTTCACCCATTTTCGCTGGGGTCATCTTCTTACGTTCAACCATTTTACCAAGCAGTTTGCTGGCTTCGCCCATACCAAGATCTAATTGCTCAGACTTGATATCTTTCATGATAATTGGCAAGCCTTTGCTGGCCGCTTGATACGCGATACCGCCACCCATGATACCAGCGCCTAGTACAGCGGCCTCATTGATATCGTGTGCAAGCTTGCTGTGTTTTTTGGCCAGTTTTTTGACTAGCTGATCGTTTAAGAATAGACCAACCAAGCTCTCTGCTTGCGGGGTTTTGGCCGCTTTGGCAAAGCCAGCAGCTTCAACTTCAATCGCTTTGTCACGTGGTAGGTTGACGTGCTTTTCAATCGCTTCAATAGCAAGAGCTGGTGCTGGGTACTGCTTAGGATTGGCTTTAGCAAAAATAGCACCTTTGGCACTATTAAATGCCATAGCTTGCTCAAGCTGGTTTAGCTTAACAGGAGCCAGTTTTTCTTCACGTTTTGCTTGCCAATCAAGCTCACCTGAGATACATTTTTTGACCAAATCAATGGCTGCATCTTGCAAGTCGTCAGCTGGTACGGTTGCATCAACCAAGCCGAGTTTTAGCGCATCAAGTGGTTTTTTTGGTGTGCCAGTGGCGATAAGCTCAAGCGCGTTATCGATACCAATGATACGCGTACTACGAACCGTACCACCGAAGCCTGGGAAGATACCTAGCTGAGTTTCTGGTAGACCGATAATCGCTTTGTCACTCATGACGCGGTATTCACAAACCAAGGTCATCTCACAGCCGCCGCCCATTGCCGCGCCATTGATGGCCGCCACTTTCGGGAATGGCAAATCTTCAAAACGATTGAAAGCGTCATTGATATGAACGACCCAATCTTTGATATCGCTTTCTGATTTTTTGAAAGAAGCCACAAACTCTGTGATATCAGCACCAGCGATAAACACGCCTTTGCCTGAAGTGACGATAAGACCTTTGACGTCGTCCGCTTTTTCTAAAGCAGTAACGGCTTCACCAAACTGTTTGTTGGTTTCGGCATCAAATTTGTTCACGCTCTCATTTTCGGCGTTGTAGTGCATGTTGGCGATGCCATCTTCTAGCATTGTCACCGTGATGCGATTTCCTTGGTATACCATTTGAAACTCCTTTCTATATAACGAAAGCTACGTTTTGAATTAAAATAAATAGCCAGTTACTGTTAGTAAAATGGGTAATAGCACTGTGCGCCGCCTTCAAGACAAACATCGTCATAAAGACAAACACATAGAGGGCGCATCAGTGAAGGTGTCTTTATTATCCAGCGCTCATGATTTGATACTTATTTTGACGTCTCTTGTACCCCATCACACGGCGCTTCATTTATATGTTGCAAATACCGCTATTAAAATACTGACTGAGACATGGTCTAACACTGATAATTGCTGAAGTAATACGCTCAGTAAAAACCCATTACGGTCAACATCAGACCATTTTCACGTCAATTAGTGTAGGGGATTATGCCCCCAACTGTCACAAGCTAATGCCATACTCGCAAGTCACTCTTAAATCACCTGTAGGCATTTACCTTATGCGCAAAGTGTTTTAGTGAATACTTGTATACTGAGTTACTATTTTGAATGTATTCGGTCTTGCTCGTCTTTACGGTCTACCACCTCAAGGGTGATAAACCGTTGGTGTAGCCCAATTAATATAATTTACTTAGCTTGCGCTTTTATCAAAACATATTCAACCGGCAAGTGACATCAGCGATGCGTAACCAAGACTTGTTGTAAGATTACGATTGTACTGCCTCGTTTTTGGATAAATCAGAGCTATAAAATGCAAAAAACAAACGATTGATACCGTGTCTCACACGAGCAATATGGCCTATCATGCTACACTAATACCGTTTTTACCTTGTCCTTAATAAGTTTTCATTGTATCCCTGATAAATGGTTGGATTATGACGGTTTCCCTTACTTCTAGCGCTACCTCTTCTGGCTTTGCCCCTTTTAACGCTGTCTCTTTTCAAAGCACTGAGCAATTTCATAGTGCTGTGCGCGCGCAACTGACGCAAGATATTGAGGTCTTGTTTGCTTATGCCAAGCTGCCTAGTCCACTGGTAGATGCCTGTCGTTATGTCATGACGGGACAAGGTAAATTGGTGCGCCCATTGATGGTTGCCAGTGCTTTTGCCAGTATTAATAGCGGTAATAGTGAACGTACAGGCGAGCGCAATGACGACATCGACATGCTCAATGCTGATCTGGACTCATTGCTAGAAAACGACTCAGACTATGATATGTCGCGCCGTGCTGCATTGGCCGTAGAGCTACTACATACCTATTCGTTGGTGCATGATGATTTGCCATGTATGGATGATGACGAGCTGCGACGTGGGCAACCGACTGCTCATATTGCCTTTGATGAAGCGACGGCACTGCTAGCAGGAGATGTATTGCAGACGCTCGCGTTTGAAGTATTGACCGCGGAAATGCCAACCTTTGCGCCATTCGATGCCAATATCGCAAGTCAGCTATTGGCCATATTTGCCCCGCGCGCTAGACGCATGGTATCTGGGCAAATGCTGGATCTGAATGCCGAAGCCAGTACTGATATTGTGCAAAACGATTTAGAAGCCATCCATCGTGACAAGACAGGTGCACTGATTGAAGCGGCCATGCTTATGGGCGGCGTCTGTGCTGGCGCAACGGCTCCACAGCGTATGGCATTGCAAGAGTGCGCCCAATATATCGGTCTTGCCTTTCAAGTTCAAGACGATGTATTGGACGTCACGATGACGACAGATACGCTTGGTAAGCCTGCGGGTAGCGATGAAAAATTGGACAAATCTACCTATGTAAAACTGATGGGCGTCGATGACGCGACCAGCTATGCGCAATCGCTATTTGATGGTGGGCGCGCGGCTATCAGCCGTGAACTTAGCAATAATCAAGACAACACTGTCAAAAACAATGATGCGCTACTGGCATTGATTGAATGGCTGTGGTCACGTAAGAAATAGCTAGTGAATAGCCGCTGAATAAAAACAGCTCAGAAAGTTTTATCACCTCAAACGGCAGTGAGTGGTCAACATGGACAGTAACCCTACCCCGCGCATTTACCTCGGCACTGGTGGCTATAGCGACACGGATTTGCTCGGCACGCTGTACCCACAAGGCACCAAAAAAGCGGACTTTTTACGTGAATACGCCAAACAATACGGTGCAGTCGAAATAAACAGCACATTCTATGCGCCCATCGGGCAAAAAGCCTTTGCGGGGATGATTGATAAAGCTTACACACAAGCTAATAGCCAGTTAAAATTTGCCGTTAAACTACACCAAGACTTTACTCATGCACGTAAAGGCACTGCCGCACACGCACAGGCTTTTCTTAACGCCTTGTCGCCACTTGTTGAAGCGGATGCGTTAGCGCCGTTACTGCTCCAGTTCCCACATGGCTTTGACCGTACTCGCGAGCATCGTCTGTACTTGGCAGAACTTGTCAGCTGGTTTAAGGACTATCCGCTTGCCATCGAGTTTCGTCATAACGGCTGGCACACGCCGCAAGTAATCGATAGCTTTAAACAGCAGGGGCTGATTTGGTGCAGTGTCGATTATCCTAAAGTCAGCGGGCTGCCGCCCTCGCGCCTGATATTTACCGAACGTACGGGCTATCTGCGAATGCATGGCAATAATCTGAACTGGTGGGATGCGATGAGCGCGGCTGATCGTCATGATTATCGCTACTCTGAGGCTGAGATGAACGACTGGGCGCAAGCGATTACCAATCAGCGTCAGCATTTTGATACGCTCTATATCTTTTTTCAAAATACGGTGAAGGCGCATGCTTATTATAATATTGCGATGCTGCGAGAAGCGTTGGGTAATTTTGGGTTTGAGGTTTTGTAGGATTAAGTTTAAATAATAATCTTAACTATATTTGTAGGCTGGGTTTTTAACCCAGCATTTTATCTTTGCAAAGTTTCAAAGCTAGGTTAAAAAACCAAATTACGTCTACTAAATATTATCAACTGGTATCAATTATGAAACATCGTTTTGTACTTACCCTAGTCTTATTATCTTGCTTTCAATTGGGTTGTGTCAGTACAACAAAAAGTATAGATATAAATAAAAATAATATGGAACAAAAAGACGTTATTGTAGAGCCAGCCAAAGTTGTTATAGAAGAAAAAAAAGCTCGTAAAAGACCGACTGATCTTTTTACTCATTATCCATCTGAGTCACAGATGGTGGCTATTATCTATGGCGAGTTTGTACTTAAAAATAATTGTCTATTGCTTGAGCTTACTGGACAAGATGCTTTTATAACCCCTGTCTTTCCTCAAGGCAAAGCCACTTTTTTAATAGAGGAAAATGCTGTTATGCTAGGAGATATTAAAGTGCCATTGGATGTACAAGTAGGCACAGGCGGCGGCGCTTTACCTAAAAATAACGTGGTTTATGCTACTAAAGGTGATGCGTCATGCCTAACAGATAGAGTGTTTATAACAGATGCTGATGTGATTGCTATTGAAGAGGACACAACAATTAAATAAGGTCTATATTCATTAGCGGCTCCCAAACTGTCCATTAAAACCAAAAAAAGGACGCCTCTCAGCGTCCTTTTTTATTAATCGAAACTTAAGCGTTAAGATTACTCTTCAACGCCTGCGTCTTGACCTTTATATTTTGCGTTTGCGTAGTCCCAGTTTACGAGCTTGTCTAGGAAGGTATCTACGTAGTCAGGACGACGGTTACGGTAGTCGATGTAGTATGCGTGTTCCCATACATCACAAGTCAATACAGCGACTTGGTCGTGCGCTAGTGGGGTGTCTGCGTTGCCAGTTTTGGCGATAGACAGTTTGCCACCCACTTTATCAGCGACTAGCCATGCCCAGCCTGAACCGAACTGTGAAGTTGCCGCATTTTTGAACTCTTCGCGGAACTTGTCATAGCTGCCAAAATCTTCTTCGATTTTTGCTTTTAGATCGCCAGTAGGTTCGCCGCCGCCGTTGGTTGGCGTCATGCAGTTCCAGTAGAACGTGTGGTTCCATACTTGAGCGGCTTGGTTGAACATACCTTGCTTGCTGTCATCTTTAGCAGTCGCTTTGATGATTTCTGGTAAGGTTTTGTCTTCTAAACCAGAACCTGGTAGTAGCTCATTTAACTTGTTTACGTAAGCAGCATGATGCTTGTCATGATGATATTCTAGCGTCTCGGCACTGATATGTGGCTCTAGCGCGTCTTTTGCATATGGGAGATCTGGTAAAGTAATATTTGACATAATTATTTTATCCTTGCTTATTTGTCCACTCATACTACTGTCTCTCTAAATACAGACATACCTAAAATAGATACGCCTTAAGAATAGAAACACTTGGTATCGAGCTAAATTGGCTGAGTTGATTGTTTGAAGTGAATGTTATCGCTTAATACACGTGATTGCTTAACACTGTATCACGTATTATTATGAATCCAAAATTAACCTAGCTGTTATTGTTCGTCCAAAAGCCAAGTGTTTGACTCTATAGACTTATATTAACTTAATATTCACAAGCTATAAGATATATTTCACTGTAGCTTGGTCACTATTATAACAACAGCCCCTAATAATATCAGTTACCAAATGTTATAGCTCGTATATTCTGCATCGTCACTGGTTATTTATTCAACGATGACCTTTTACCTCGTCAAACCCTATGCCATCAGTACTAACATCGTTATCGAGGTCGATCTTATAGCATCTATAAAAATGCCAAAAGTTAAAGCTCGGCTAATTCATTCATATTTTTTATATAACGGAACGACCCTATGAGCACTACCGATACCGTACAACTTGCTCCCCAATCAACCTCTAATAACCAGTGGGTGCTGGCCAGCAATAACAAAGGCAAACTGGCTGAGTTTAAACGGCTATTTGCCGAAGCGAACTTGGACGTGACGATTGTCCCGCAAGGTCAGCTCAATATCGACGATGCGATAGAAGATGGGCTCAGCTTTGTCGAAAACGCCATTATCAAAGCCCGTCATGCCAGCCGTCTGAGCGGCTTGCCTGCGATTGCTGATGACTCAGGACTGTGCGTGCCTGTACTCGGTAATGCCCCCGGCATCTACTCGGCGCGCTATGCTGGCGAGCACGGTAACGATGACAAAAACAACGCCAAGCTCATTGCTGACTTGCAGCCGCTACGCAACGCCCAGCCTGACACACCGATTGAGGGTATGTTCGTTTGCGTATTAGCGATGGTGCGTCATGCAGATGACCCATTACCGATTATCGCTCAAGGCTTATGGCACGGTGAGATCTTAGACGCACCGCATGGCGACGGCGGTTTTGGCTATGATCCATTGTTTTGGTTACCTAATCTACAAGCCAGTGCGGCAAGCCTAAGCGCGGCTGATAAAAATCGTCTCAGTCATCGGGGGCAGGCTATTCAGCAATTATTGGCACAACTGCCTTTATAGGTTCTCTTATAAAAACTTTATAGGTTCTCTTGTAAAATAAGTGCGCTTGTCATCGCAAAAAACCTTAGAAACCCTGCCGTCAAAGAGATAATTTTTACTTTAATAAGCAGATAGATTATACTGTTCTACTTTTAAAATTTTGTTGAAGGCCGTTATTTGCCTGTATAATTCACCAAAAAGCGTTATTATGCGGTGCATTAACGGTTTATAACTGATATTTGGTAACCCTGACAACTTCGACAGTGTCACCCTTTGGTATCAGCGGCGATTGCTACTGGTGCTGATTTTGAAGTGGCGGGCTTATCATTATCCCCTATTTATTCCAGCGACAACCGTCGTACACGCCCGTAATTTGAGGCACGGTTTGTCTATTACCATTTAACCCAAGTACTATCTCATTAATCAAACGTACTACTTAATCCTAAAGGTGTAATGAACATGGCTACAGATTTGCAAGTCACAACCAACAAGCTATCTAATAAAGAGACTCAGCTCACGGTTAAAGTACCCGTTGAAAAAATTCAAAACAAAGTAGAAGGCCGCATCAGCCAAGTGGCGAAAACCGCCAAAATCGACGGTTTCCGTAAAGGCAAAGTGCCAATGTCGCACATCCGCTCACAGTACGGTGCAGGCATCCAGCAAGAAGTGATCAACGATGTGATCCGTGATACGGTCTTTGAAGCGATCAAATCTGAAGACATCCGCGCGGTTGGCATGCCAAACATCGACGACGTCAAACTTGAAGACGATTTCTTGGTGTATCAAGCCACCGTTGAAATCTTCCCAGAAATCGACGTACAAGGTATCGATGAAATCGAAGTTGAGCGTCACACGGCAACCGTCAGCGACGAAGACGTCGACACCATGATCGAAAACCTGCAAAAGCAGCGTCAAGAGTACGTTGAGAAAAAAGGTAAAGCGACTAAAGATACTCAGGTCACTTTCGACTTTGAAGGTTCAATCGACGGCGAGAAGTTTGAAGGCGGTAGCGCTGAAGACTTCAAACTAGTCATCGGTAGCGGCCAGATGATTCCAGGCTTTGAAGACGGTATCAAAGGCATGAAAGCTGGCGAAGAAAAAATTATCGATGTGACTTTCCCAGAAGATTATCAAGCTGAGAACCTAGCTGGTAAAGAAGCTCAGTTCAAAATCAACGTAAAATTGGTTGAAAAACCTAAGTTACCTGAGATCGATGATGCTTTCCTTGAGCTATTTGGCGTGACTGAGGGCGGCGTAGATAAACTAAAAGAAGACGTACGCAAAAACATGGAACGCGAAATCAAGAACGCCGCGCGTAGCCAAGTGAAGCAAGCGACTTTTGATGCATTGCTAGAAAAGAACGAGTTTGACGTACCAAGCGCCATGCTAGAGCAAGAAATCGAGCGTCAGCGCAACATGATGATGCAACGTTTTTCTCAGCAGTTTGGTGCGAGCGCTGATAGCTTCGATAAAGACATGCTGCCAAATGAGCTGTTTGAAGAGCAAGCGCTACGTGCAGCCCGTCTTGGTATCATCGTTGCCCGTGTTATCGACACCGAAGGTCTAGAAGTGGATCAAGAGCGTGTTGAAACCTTCATCAAAGAAGCGGCTGAAAACTACGAAGATCCAGCGGAAGTAATCGAGTACTACACCAATGACAAGCAGCAACGCGCTAACATTGAGTCTGTGGTACTAGAAGACCAAGTAGTAGATTACTTGATCAGCCAAGGCAAAGTGACTGACAAAGAAGTCAGCTACCAAGATTTGCTAGCGGCTCAGCAACAACAGCAGCAAGGTATGTAATCTAGACTGAGCGCTGTATGGTGTTAAACCATAACACCATACAGCACGCTTGTTCTACATATCAAAAAATACGGCCCCGATCATCGATCGGGGCCGTATTTTTTTGTGCACGCTCAATGGCTTTTTTGATTAACCAATCGCTAGCATGGTCGTTACGCAAGACGCATCAGCTAAGACTACGCTCAAAGTCTTGCAATAATACACCCTATACTAGAGCAGGTACAAACACCGCACCCAGTCCAAGTACGACCAGACCACGCTGTAACCATAAGTTATTGCCTAGGCGCTGCTGTAGCTGCTGGCTGACCAACGTACCAACTGCATATAGCGCCAGCATCGTCACTAGCATCCCTGCATAAAAACCCAACTGACCACTTACGCCAGCATTCGCTGGTACTTCAAGGGCATGTGCCAATCCGTGAAAGACTGCCAAACCACCAAAACCAAACAACGATAGTTGCTGGATGCTTGGCGTATGCGCTGGCTGCGTACGCGCTGAAAAAGCTTCTTGTCGACTCTTATCACTCATCAAAATCAGAGCCAATACGACCACTGATAGCGATATGGCAATCTCAATCCATCCAGATGATGCCGCAAACCCAACACCGCCAACCAACACCCCAATAGTGCCCAAAACGGCCCCTAGTGATAATCCAGCTGCCAATGACATCATACCTAGGCGCTGCTTTTGTAGTCCATAAAACAACATACCCATCCCTACTGCCAAAAACAGATGATCAAGACCCGTCACTGGATGCATCAGTCCCGCTTGCAATGTGCCCAAAAACGAGGGCGCTTGCATAGTAGCCGAGTGAAGATGACCCGAATGTGCCTGCGCCAACGACGGTACCATCGTAAAGGTTGCAAGCGTCATTGAAGCCGCTGCTATTTTTCGAGAAGATAAAGCCTGTGAAAAACGGGCTTTATGACTGTGATGCTCTTTTGTATGTTCTGTCATGGGGTTGACTCCTTATGATGAATATTTTAATGATTGATGAGGGGCTATTAGTTAAGCGAGCATACCGTGCTCTTTGATAAAGGCAATAATTTCATCCAGACCATCACCGGTTTTCATATTGCTAAAGACAAAAGGCTTATCGCCACGCATTTTTTTGGCATCGCGCTCCATCACCTCAAGCGATGCGCCAACCATTGGGGCAAGATCGGTTTTATTGATGATTAATAAATCCGACTTGGTGATACCAGGGCCCCCTTTACGAGGTATTTTGTCACCCGCTGAGACGTCAATGACATATAAGGTCAGATCAGACAGCTCTGGGCTAAAGGTCGCGGCAAGATTGTCACCACCCGATTCAATGATAATCAATTCTAGGCCCTCAAAGGTTTCTTGCAACTCGGCAATGGTCGTCAGGTTGATAGAGGCATCTTCACGAATCGCGGTATGCGGACAGCCGCCCGTCTCTACGCCGCGAATACGTTCAGCTGGCATCGCATTATTGCGTGTCAAAAACTGCGAATCTTCTTTGGTATAAATATCATTGGTGACAACTGCCATATTGATCGTATCACGCAAGTTTTGACACAATTTTAGGGTCAAAGCGGTCTTACCACTGCCGACTGGCCCGCCGATGCCGAGGCGTAAGCAGGATAAAGAAGCAGGCGGATTTGACTGGTCATTATCAATATGTGAGTCAGGTGTAGATTGGATGCTTTTTGTTTTGATCGGGGTTAGAGACATGGTAAGCTCCTTAAATGTTTCATATAGGAATAGTGATAAATAGAGATAAAGGTACAGTTATGAGAGATAAAGGTACAGTTATGAGCGGAACAACCGGCTGTATTGCTCCTCATGCATACTTGAGAGAATCGCCAAATTGGGCAAGCTATTAGAAATATTGAGCCTGTCATAGAGGTCTTCGCACAGCTTTTGATAACCCTGATGTTCACTCATATTGAGCGTGTCGATCGCTTTTGATGACCTAATTACATTCTCAAAGGCTTGCTGTATGCTATCGCTCAGCGCTTCAACTTCAGAGCCAAGATCACTTTGCAGCTGCCACAAGATACGCTGACCTGCCATTTGCCCGAGTGGTACAGTCTTGACAGCAGCGAGCACCATATTTTCCAATTGAGCAAATCCATAGGTGGTCATCGACTGCATGAGTGGCAGCTGCCAATGCTGGGCAATGTGAGCAAAAAGTGGTAAATAACCATCATCAGGTATCTCAGCAGGTATACCAAGATTCAGTACCTCGTTGAGCCAAGATACCATCGCTTGTGCCAACTGCTGCGACTCTAGTATAAACTCTTTACTCTCAAGGCCTGCATGATAATCATGTGCCAGATTTGCCGCTAGCGCTTCATGACCTTGATCAAGCGCACACATGATCAGTGCCAATATAGGTAGCTCGTAGCCAATAACAGCCAGCGCTAGATAGTCCTGCATAAAGGTAAGCGTACTGGTTTCATCAAAGACAACCCCTGACTCAATCGCTGACTCTACACCTTGCGAGTAGGTATAGCTACCAATCGGCAAATTGCTCGATGCCAGCATCAACATCTGTCCAAGTTGGACAGACTGAGTAGGCTGAGTACTGCCATCAACCCTCATTTGAATGACCTATAGACGCATTATGATGGCTGTGGCTGTCATCATGGTTATGACTGTGATTGTGGTTGTGGTTGTTGTCATGGTCATCATGGCTATGCGCGTCATTATGCGAATGCGTATGAGCGTGAGAATGGCTATGCGAATGCCCGTGTCCTGTCTGATAAGCGCCTGTTTCAGGCTCAAACGGCACTGATGCAGACTCAGTATGCAGCCCAAGATTTTCTAGCATTTGTGCCAGTACATGATCGTTTTCAAAATACAGCGCGTATCCTGCTGCACTGTGCTCAAACATTAACGGCACATGGCGATTGCCCAAATGATACGCGCCTTTCATTAATAAAAAATCATCGGCTGCCGTCACTTTGGTCACCGCTTGGGGCTTGGCGATGACTTGCATCAACTCCCCTGCGGCATTGGTGAGGACGTCATCTCCTTTTAAGACACCAGTACGCGGCAAATCGATACCGACCGCCTCCCCTGAAACAGTAATGGCCCTAAAGCGAGAATGCTGACGAGTATCAAAGTCCAAAAGCAGATAGTCATCCGCTTGGCGCTGGGCAGTCAATTGCGCTTGTTGGATATCACTTAAGGTAGGAAGACGGGTATTAAATATTTTCATAAATATAATGCTCTGTTTACTGTGGCTCAAACGATTGAATAATAGTATTGATAATAAAAGTGCCCAAAATGGCAGTCAGCAATCAATGAGAAGATCACCCAAAACCAGCTCTCTATAAGCCTGTGACACGCTTTTTAAGACAGCCTTTAGCCGTGTGTCTTTAAATCTTAAAATAAAAATCAGAATAAGAAATAACGCTGTGCCATGGGCAGTACCTCAGCAGGCTCACAGGTAAGTGTCTTACCATCGGCACGTACTTCGTAGGTCTCAGGATTGATGTCCATATCTGGGCAGTAGCTGTTGAGGCGCATATCGCTTTTGCGAATCTCACGTATCCCATGGACAGGCTGAATCACTTTTGTCAGTCCAAGCTGTTTATCGACTTGTTTGTCTATCGCGGCTTGCGACATAAAGGTGATACTGGTTTGAGCAACCGATTTGGGATACGACGCAAACATAGGACGATAATGCACAGGCTGAGGGGTGGGAATAGAGGCGTTAATATCGCCCATCGGTACCGCAGCGATCAGGCCACCTTTGATGATGCATTCAGGTTTTACCCCAAAAAACTTGGGCGACCACAGCACCATATCCGCCCATTTACCCACTTCAATGGAGCCGACCATATCGCTAATACCATGCGTAATCGCAGGATTTATCGTATATTTTGCAATATAGCGTTTGATGCGAAAGTTATCATTGTCCGCGCTTTGATCGTAGTCGGTCAGAGTAATATGCTGCGCTTGATGCTCTGTTTGTGCTGTCGCATCTGGAGCCAGATGACCACGCTGAACTTTCATTTTGTGCGCCGTCTGCCATGTGCGAATGACCACTTCACCCACGCGCCCCATCGCTTGTGAGTCACTACTCATCATCGAGATAGCACCCAAATCGTGCAAGATGTCTTCAGCCGCGATGGTTTCTTGACGAATACGGCTTTCGGCAAATGCTACGTCCTCTGCGATAGCAGGGCTTAAATGATGACAAACCATGAGCATATCGAGATGCTCATCAATGGTATTGACGGTATAAGGCCTAGTAGGATTGGTGGAAGATGGAAGCACATGCGACTTGCCAATGGCCTTTAGAATATCAGGCGCATGGCCACCGCCTGCGCCTTCGGTATGAAAAGTATGAATACAGCGGTTTTTAAATGCGCCAAGCGTACTCTCAAGATAGCCACTTTCATTTAACGTGTCAGTATGAATCGCAACTTGCACATCATAGTCGTCAGCAACGCTCAGACAATTATCAATAGCTTGCGGCGTCGTACCCCAATCTTCATGTAGCTTGAGTCCGACGGCACCCGCTTCGATTTGCTCAGCAATTGGAGTGGGCACACTCACATTGCCTTTACCCAATAGCCCAATATTCATAGGGATACTATCGGTAGATTGTAGCATTGAGGCAATATGATATGCCCCCGGCGTACAAGTAGTCGCGAGCGTACCTTGGGCAGGGCCTGTGCCACCGCCTAGCATCGTGGTCACCCCCGACATCAGCGCCGTCTCACACTGCTGAGGCGCGATAAAGTGAATATGACTATCGACGCCGCCTGCGGTGAGGATTTTGCCTTCACCAGCGATGATTTCGGTCTCGCCGCCAATCGGAATATCGATGGCAGGCTGGATATCAGGATTACCCGCTTTACCAATCGCGCTGATACGGCCATTTTTGATACCGATATCGGCTTTGTAGATACCCGTATAATCTACAACCAGTGCATTGGTAATCACGGTATCTGCAACTTCCGCGCCCAGCAGTTGCCCTTGACCCATACCATCACGGATGACTTTGCCGCCGCCAAATTTGACTTCTTCACCCTTAATCTCGGTAGTATGGCTAGTACCTTCATCACTTTGTGACGTATTCGCTTGGTCAATAGCAGTATCTTTATGGCTGGTCAAATCCGCCTCAACCTGTAGCCAAAGCTCAGTATCAGCGAGACGCACTTTATCGCCGGTAGTCGGACCAAAATGCTCTGCATAAATCTGCCGACTTACCCGCTTTTGCGAAGTAGCCAGTTGCTTTTCATCGGTCTTATCTGGTTGAACCGCGCCCATGACACGACCTGCAAAGCCATATACTTCCTGCTTGCCAGCATAAGCCACCAATTCTACCTCTCGCGACTGCCCCGGCTCAAAACGAACTGCCGTGCCAGAGATGATATTTAGGCGATACCCACGGGTCTGCTCTCTATTAAAGCTCAGCGCATCATTGACTTCATAAAAGTGATAATGCGAGCCGATTTGGATCGGTCTATCGCCAGTATTACTCACACTGATGGTCTGTACTTGTCTTCCTTGGTTTAGGATAATGTCACCATCTTGGATGTTATATTCGCCTGCTTGCATGGGAGCCGCCTTATGTTGGAGTGATCATTTAGTGATAGACAGAACTATACGATGGGATTGTGTACCGTGACCAATTTGGTACCATCAGGGAAGGTCGCCTCGATTTGCACTTCATCGACCATCTCTGCCACCCCTTCCATGACATCATCGGCAGACAGGTAAGTAGCCCCTTCACTCATTAATTCAGCCACTCTTTTGCCATCTCTAGCCCCTTCCATCAGCAGCATACTGATATAAGCGATGGCTTCGGGGTAATTGAGCTTAACGCCGCGGTTTTTGCGGCGCTCAGCCACCATGCCAGCGGTAAATAGCATGAGCTTGTCTTTTTCTGTTGGCGTCAGATGCATGGCAAATCCTTATTTTATTTATTATAAAAGTTATAGCAGATTATCAGGTCGTGTGGCTTAGCTATGAAAAACCGTAGACTTAGGTGTCCCAAATACGCGGACGGCAAGGCTCAAGCTGCCACCAATGATGTCGCAAGCCTTCTCTGATTTGATAAAAAGCTTCAAAACAGCCGCGCACATCTGAACCGATATACCGAATATTAATGGCTTGACCGTTATGAGTACAATAAACCGGTAATCTAGCCTCAGCAATCATATGGCGTAATGCAACGATGGTATTGTCTAAATAGCGAGCTAGGGCCTGCTTCATCGTTGCTAAGGCTGTCTCGTCTGATTGTGCGGCAGAGGCAGGCAGTGCAGCGTTGTCATGTACATCGCTCAAACTTGGCACTGCCCAAAATGACCCATAAATATGCTGATCTGCTAGTCCTAGACTCGATGTAAACCAGCGACTTTGGGCCGCCTGTTTGACCCGATCAGCAACGATAACCTTACCTTCTCGGTAGATATTTAATCCAGTATGATAACGCCCTTGCAGGAACTGCTCATCATATGCTTGCCGCCCAAATACGCTAATCTCCCAAGTCAGCAAGCTAGATGAGTCAGCTAAATCAAAACGGCTCACTGCATGCATATTGGCTTCGTTATAAATAATACTCTCTTGTGGTAGCCATTCTAAGCGAACATGTGCGGCGAGTTTGGCTTGCAGATGTTGGCTTGCATAGGCAGCTATCTTGTCTTGGCTCATACTTTGGTGCGTGTCGTTGTCGTCCGACCGAGCTTTATGTTTTTGGCTGACACCGTCATTACCATACCACTTGCCCGCCCCTGGTGTGGTGATAACAGCATGGCTGCCATTGTCTAAATGCAACTCTATCGTCAGCGTATCACCGCCTGCGATACCTGCTGGCGGATATAACATCAATATATGGCAAATGCCTTGTTGCACACGTGGCTCAGGATATAGGGCACGCTGTATCATAAGCGCGCCCGTGTGCTTACGATGAGATAGCCGCGTCTTAGCGGTAGCAGCCATACTTTTGACAGTATCTTTGCGCTTAACAGTGTCAAAACTCAATGTTAAAGAAGAAGCCCAACTCATTTTATATACTCATTTGCTCATTTTACTCATTAAATACAATCTAGTAATCTGGTTCCTGACCAAAAAGTCAGTTAATTTCACTGTCCATACAAGCATTATGCCAACTCATATGCAAATACTCTTACATACAGTCCACCATCACACCCAACATAATGATTTTACTTTGGTTTTGACTGTATATTTTTTCTTACTAACATGACAAAGCTGGTTTAGCTATTTTTTTAACAGCCTTTTAACGCTGATAACCATTAGATAAATAACGGTTTGCACCAAATTGTGGCGTTTTTCGTTAATATGCACCATTTTTTAGCATTCAAACTTGGACTATTAACGCACTATGTCAGGCCGCACTTTCTACTTATAAGAATAACTATGAGTAAATGCGCTTAAGGATTCTTTTGACAACCCACATTTGCACAATTGAATAGTAAGATAGGTAGATTGCAAGGCAGTTAATCAGGTATTCTATGTTAAAAGTATGGTGAGACACTGCTCTATGATATCCATATCGGGGTAAGTTTCTGTGGGATACGCCTGATTTGCAGATAGAATCTGCCTTTTTTGGATATTCTTTCAACTTATATATAAAAATATAGCGGACTCACTTTTTCACCTATTTTATGTACAAACGGGTTTTATAGGCTTGAATAGTGGGCGTAGTCCCCCTATAAACTACCCATTAGCACAAAACATACCAGACAATAAAACCATTTTAACTGTTTTTTATTTTATCCCTTTATCGATAGGACTTTTCTATGACAGATTATGAACGCATCACTGCTAACCCACATTTTGATATGCTAATGAGCGCTCACAAAGAAGTACAAACCACCCAAGCGGCGCTAGTACCAATGGTGGTTGAGCAGTCTTCACGCGGTGAACGCTCGTTTGATATTTTTTCACGCCTATTGCGTGAGCGTGTGATCTTTTTGACAGGCCAAGTCGAAGACCATATGGCCAATCTAATCGTCGCACAGCTGCTATTTCTAGAAGCTGAAAACCCTGACAAAGACATTCATTTGTATATCAATTCACCAGGTGGCTCAGTAAGTGCAGGCTTGGCAATCTTTGATACCATGAACTTTATCAAACCTGAAGTATCCACCATCTGTATGGGCGGTGCTTATAGCATGGGCTCATTCTTGTTGGCCGCGGGTCAAAAAGGTAAGCGCTACTCACTCGCCAATGCTCGCGTGATGATTCACCAGCCATCAGGCGGCGCGCAAGGCCAAGCGACTGATATCGAGATTAATGCTCGTGAAATCCTCAAAATCCGTGATCGCCTAAACCGCATTTTGGCTGAGCGCACCGGCCAGCCACTCGAAAAAATCGAAAAAGACGTCGAGCGCGATTTTTGGTTAGATGCTGAGGAAGCCAAAGAGTACGGTTTGGTTGATGAAGTATTAGAGCGCCGTCCTGAATCTTTGTAATCTCAAATAAGCGCTACGCCTCTCAAACGAGTGCGCCATCATAAGAATAGTTATAGTCTGTTTGTATGGTAAATCAATATGCCGCTCATACCTGATAGATCGTAAGCAGGTATGAGCGTTCAACCAATACAACCATCGATATGTCGCAAATAGACTAACCAGTTTTAAACTTTAGGAGCGCCTTTTATGGCAGAAGATAACACCCCGCATTGTTCGTTTTGTGGTAAAGCCAAAAGTGATGTACAGCAGCTGATTGCTGCTGATGACGCCAATATCTGCAATGAATGTATCGAGCTATGTACTGATCTAATCGCAGACAGTGCAGAACACAGCGATGACGACAGCGACGTAGATACCTCATGGGTCAACAAAAAGCTACCTACCCCAAAAGAGCTGCGTGCCAAGCTTGATGAGTATGTCATCGGTCAGGACGCTGCCAAAAAAGCGTTATCGGTCGCGGTATATAACCATTACAAACGTCTAAAAGTCAGCCAGACACTTGCCAATAACAGCAAAAAAGCCAAAATCGGTGCTGATGACGCGATGGTAGAATTGGCAAAAAGTAACATTTTGCTGATTGGCCCAACGGGTTCTGGTAAGACCTTGCTGGCGCAAACCTTGGCTCGTCTGCTTGATGTGCCATTTGCAATGGCCGATGCCACCACCTTGACCGAAGCAGGGTATGTCGGTGAAGACGTTGAGAACATCGTGCAAAAGCTACTACAAGCGTCTGACTACGATGTGGCCAAAGCGGAACAAGGCATCATCTATATTGATGAAATCGACAAAATTAGCAAAAAAGGTGATAACCCATCGATTACCCGTGATGTATCGGGCGAAGGCGTGCAGCAAGCGCTGCTAAAGCTGATCGAAGGCACCGTTGCTGCGATTCCGCCGCACGGTGGTCGTAAGCATCCACAGCAAGAGCTGATCCAAGTCGATACCAGTAACATCCTAATCATCGTCGGCGGCGCGTTTGCAGGACTTGATAAAGTCATTCAGCAACGTACCGAAAAAGGTGGTATCGGCTTTAACGCAGATGTTAGCTCAAAAGACGACAGCCGTCGTAGCTCAGACTTGCTACAAGAAGTTGAGCCAGAAGATTTGATCAAGTTTGGTTTGATTCCTGAGCTCATCGGTCGTCTGCCTGTGCTTGCAGCGCTCAAAGAGCTTGATGAAGAAGCCTTAGTCCAAATCCTTACCGAACCTAAGAACGCACTGGTCAAACAGTACAAGTACTTGTTCGATATGGAAGGTGCTGAGATCAGCTTTACAGATGAAGCACTTGATGCCATCGCCAAAAAAGCAATGGAGCGTAAAACTGGCGCGCGCGGTCTACGTTCTATCGTAGAAAACGCCCTGCTTGAGACCATGTATGAGCTACCTTCTATGGAAAATGCCAAGACCGTGATGGTTGATGCAGAAGTCATCAATGAAGGTAAAATACCTAAAATTGCTTAATGCATAATGCGACTTAGATGGCTCATTATTAGTAATGAGGTATTCAAAAAAAGCGTCTGGCCTTATAAGCCACGGCGCTTTTTTATGTCTATCGATCGCCTAAATTATTTATCAAAAATTTGATTAACCTTTATATTCCAAGAACACTTAACAGTATAGTGCTTTAGAGATAATTGACGCTCCTCATTACAAAATGATAGCAGTATTTATCAATCGCAAGTAGACCTCATGATTAATCATGCTAATGTAGATAGTCTATTGCGACTTTTATTCTACTGCTGTTTTCCAACGTCTATGGCACCTATGAATACTCACTCTTAATAATACAAAGGACTGTTTATTATGCTTAACAATATAACCACGATGGCGTCCTCATTACGCCAGCACCTGCCCTTTTATACACCCAGCGAACAAGATAATGATATTGCACCTTATTACCAAAATCATGTCGCCGCCATTACTGGCGCAGGTTCTGGGATGGGACGCGAGCTTGCGCTTCACTTAGCAAAAATGGGCTGTCATGTGGCGCTATCAGACATCAATGTAGAACAACTGACACGAACCAAAGAGATGCTGGTTGGTTATGATGTTAAGGTCACCATGACTGTACTTGATGTATCAGACAATGACGCTATGCAAGCGTGGGCGGATAGCGTGATGCGCGACCATGGCAAAGTCAATTTCATCTTTAACAATGCAGGCGTGGCCTTCTCTTCGACGATAGAGGGCGCTAGTATTGAGGAGCTTGAATGGGTGATGGATATCAATTTTTGGGGCGTGGTTTATGGCACCAAAGCGTTTTTGCCACTCATCAAAAACAGTGTCAAACAAAGCGAGGTGACGAGTGATAATCAAAACGATCAACCCCGCCAGTTTAAAGAACATGGTCATGTGATCAATATCTCCAGCTTGTTTGGTTTGACCGCTCAGCCTTCATATTCTGCTTATAATGCCAGTAAGTTTGCGGTACGCGGCTTTACAGAAAGCCTGCGTCAAGAGCTTAACATTCAGAATTGCGGTGTATCAGCGACCTGTATCCATCCAGGCGGTATCAAAACCAATATTGCCAATAGCGCACGTGGCAATGATAGTACCAGTACGGTCGGTATGCCTACTGGTGATAAAGCCATTAAAAGCTTTAATAAACTGTTGAAATTTGATGCCAGCGAAGCAGCTTGGATTATTTTACATGCCGCTGCGACCAATCAGCAGCGCTGCTTAATTGGGAATGATGCCAAAATGGTTGATGCCATTCAGCGGGTATTCCCATCACATTATAGTGAAGTTATAAACGACATCACTCAGTTATCGCGTAAACTAAAACCAAGACGCAATAACAAGCGTAGTGATAAAACAAGTACCGCACCATAACTAACTGACGCTCCTTAAATAAAAAAGCCCTACTGTTTTTGAACAGCAGGGCTTTTTTGTTGTATGGTCACGAATACAAATTTTTAACCGTTTTTAGGGCAGCTTCATATCACCAGCGACTAGCCAGCCCATACGGCGCATGATGTAAGCGACCAAACCTGCAATCACTGCAGGCAATACAAACATCAGAAGGACAATCGCTGTCCATAATTGGGTCGTACTCATGATTTCTTGTGATGCTTCAATAACGCCGAACACACCAACCAGACCAGCGGTACCCATGCCCGCCCCTGTCGCCGTACAAGCCAAGCCAAATCCGACAGTCGCGATAGGGCCAACGATCGCGCTCGCAATAACGGCAGGCAGCAAAACGATAGGTTTTTTTAGCACATTAGGGATTTGCAGCATGCTGGTTCCCAATCCTTGAGATATCACGCCACTAAATCCATTATCCTTAAAACTGGCCACGGCAAAACCAATCATATGCGCGGCACAGCCAACAACTGCGGCACCGCCCGCCAAACCCCCAAGGCCAATCGCAATACAAATGGCAGCGCTCGATGTCGGTAGCGTCAATAAGATACCAACGACGACTGCAATCACGATACCCATCAGCAATGGCTGTAGCTCAGTTGCCGCGTGAATCCCTTGCCCAATCGCATTAACTGCCGCAACAACAGGCGGATTGAGCAGCGCACAGACCAATAGCGCGATACCACACACTGCTAAGGGCACTAATAAAATATCGAGCTTGGTCTTGCCTGCGATCCACGTACCAGCGCGATAAGCGAATACAGACGTCAGATAAGCGCCGATTGGGTTGCCTGGCAGTGCTACAAAGGTCGCAGGGCCACCCTCTTGTGGTATGAATAGCGTTCCTGCCATTAGTGCTTCAGAATGCGCACCCAACATACCTGCTACAAGGCAGCTAAGCATCACGAGTGTTGGCGCTTTTAAATAATAAGCGATACCTACCCCAATGCCCGCCCCCATCAATATTGACGCAAGCTTACCCACGGCGATTAATGCGGGCAAATTCAACCAGCCACCGATTTGCGAGATAATCAAGCCAGCAATTAGTGTGACAAATAGCCCTAACGCCATGCCCGTAAAGGCATTGATAAAGTACTTTTGAAAGAATGCTTTGATAACGCCTGCTTGCGGTACTGCTGAGGGAGATGCTGTCATAACCATACTCTTTATGAATATTTTGATTAAGGAGAAAAGATAATAGAGTGCTTAATAAATTAAAGAGATAAAAAAAGCGTCATGACGACGCTTTTTTATGATCACAAATACTTCTTATATATACCGATTATTATATATAGCGCTTGGACTAACGACGCTGTTCAACGATAATAGAGTCAATACCGTTATTTTGTAGGCGCTGCTGTGCTGTTGTCACTGCCTGACGGTTACTTAACGGACGCGAGATTACCTGATAGATAGGTAAGCCATTACCTGTCGTATTTTTGACTACTCTGGCATCCACGCCTGCCATCAATACTTGGGCGCGGCGACGATCTGCTTCATCTGCATCACTAAAGCTATTGATCTGCAAAATATAGGTCGCAGCAGGTTTGGCCGCTTGAATACTTGCCGTACCTGCTCCTGCATTGTTGTTACGGGTCGCAGAGTTGCTGGTGTTAGCAGGTGGCGTGCCATCATAAGTTGCGTCCTCTTCAACAACAACAATATCGTCGCCCGCAGCAGTATTACTACCGCCACTGGTCTCGCCTGCAGGACTTTCCACATTACCAAAGCTACCAGCATTATCTATACCATTAGCTGCCGTACTATCCGGCTGGGTCACGACGACATCCGGCTCAAACGCGCCAATATCTCCTATCTGATCGTTATCAATCTCAGCGATATCTTCATCAGGAATGGTTGCCATCTCTTGATTGGGCAAAATATCGTAGAATTCATAATCGCCATTATCGGTATCAGTATCTACGCGCGGCTGCACCTGCCTGTCAGGATCGTTCTCGGCGCTACCATCAGCGGGACTAAAGTTGAATAATGGTGAAAGGTAGATAAATACCCCGATCATAAGGGTCAATACCGCCCCAACAAACATCCACAATAAGCCCGATACGCTACTTGATTTGCGCTTTTCTGTTGCGCCTTTCGGTTTTTTGGCTAGCATGGATCTCGTTCTCCCTACTGAATTTAACGGTCATCATCGAATTAATGCTATTGGCTGTCTATACTCATGTCACATGTTAGAAAATGACTACATAGCAGAAGGTGCTGACAAACCAAGCAGACCAAGGCCGTTCGCCAAGACCTGTCTAACTGCTTTGGACAAGCGCAAACGTGCTTGCATCAATGCCATCTCATCTGAGCTTGGTGTTTCACCTGTCGTGAGACTGACAGGCAAAATGCGATTGGTGTCATACCAACCATGGAACAATGCAGCAAGCTCTTTTAAGTAGTTAGTCAAGACATGCGGCTCGTAGCCAGTCGCTGCACGTAATAGTGTCGCTGGATAACCAGCTAACAGTTTAATCAACTCGTCTTCATTGGGCGCATTAAGCAAATCTTGATGTGCCAAACCAACAGCATCATCTACTGCCAAATCGTAGGTTGCCAGTTTTTCTAATACACGGCAAACGCGCGCATGCGCATACTGAATATAATACACTTGATTGTCTTTGCTTTGTGATTTGGCAAGCTCTAAATCAAAGTCAATGTGTACTTCAGGCTTACGCGCGACATAGTAAAAACGCGCCGCATCATTGCCGACTTCTGCACGTAAATCACGCAAAGTAACGAACTGACCTGAGCGTGAAGACATTTGTACTTTTTCACTGCCGCGCCACAATGCCACAAACTGTACGAGCACGACATCAAGACGTTCAGCATCAATCCCCAACGCGAGCAGCGCCGCTTTTACGCGTGGCACATAACCATGGTGGTCGGCGCCCCAAACGTTAATCACTTTGTCAAAACCGCGATCAAACTTGTTTTTATGATAAGCAATATCCGAGGCAAAATACGTCGACTGACCATTAGCACGGCGAACCACGCGGTCTTTTTCATCACCAAAATCGGTCGATTTGAACCAGATGTTGCCGTCTTTTTCGTACAAGTAACCTTTGTCATCGAGTATTTGTAGGACAGGCTCAATCTCGCTATCAATCGATCTTTCACTGAACCAGCACTCGTAGCTCACACCAAAGTCATTCAAATCGTCTTTGATATCGGCCAAAATACTGCTCAAGGCGGCATTTAAAAACAGCGCATAGCTGTCACCAAGCAAGGCTTTGCTACCCGCAATCAAGCCATCAATATGCGCTTCTTTGTCACCTGAAATGAGCGTTTTTTCGCCATCCGCATTGATCTCAAACTTTGCGTCTTCTGGTACGTCTTTGGCAACATCGGCAAAACGATGAACGTAGCTGTCACCATGCTGCGTTTTTAATGTCTGTGCGATATCACTGACATAATCGCCTTGGTAGCCGTTGATTGGGAACGTGATTTGCTCACCATTTAGCGCCAAATAACGCAAATAGGTACTGGTCGCCAAAATATCCATCTGACGACCCGCATCATTGACATAATACTCGCGAGTGACGTCGTAACCGATGGCTTCTAGTAAGTTTGATACGCTCATACCAAACGCTGCACCGCGTCCGTGACCGACATGCAGGCTTGAGGTCGGATTGGCAGAGACAAACTCGACTTGTACCTTTTGACCATCAAACTGATTACTCAGACCAAAACGATCTTGCTGAGTAAAAATATCGTCCAATACCGCAAACTTAGCCTCTGAGTTTAAAAATACGTTGATAAACCCAGGACCGGCGATTTCTACTTGGCGAATGTCTTGATTCTCAGGGAGTGCATTGACGATTTTTTCGGCAAGTTGGCGTGGATTGGCCTTGGCCGCTTTGGCCGCCGTCAGTGCGATATTGCTGGCAAAATCACCGTGGCTTAAATCTTTCGTACGCGTGATTTGGCTGTTGTTCTGCCAGTCGCTTGGTAGCGTACCATCTGCTTGTAGGGTTTGAATGGCATCATTGAATAGGGATGCAAGCGTATCAATTTGGGCTTGTGACATAGGGATTTGAACTCAATTAAATAAACAACAAAAACGGTGCGAATGCGAGCAGTCGATAACTGCTTATTATAGTGCCGACCGACATTGCAGGGATAAAATAATGCAAAAAGATAAGTAATCTGTAAATATAACAATCTTTGCGCTTTATTGCACCATTTGCGCCAAAATTAGCCCTAAAATCTTACCGTTATGACAACTAATATTGATAATTGGGATTAATATAAATTTTGTTCGCTCGTTTGCTGATGCTTAGTAAAATAAATCTGGTATAAATAATATAAAATCAATGAGCGAATGACTTTGTCAATTGTAGCGTTCCTGTTGCCCGATACTGGGCAGTCGTTTATACCCAACCGCTTACACGTTATAATGATGGTTTATATTGCGCTTCTATGACGCTTTTACGCCATAGAAGACGCGTTATTACCCTATAGGATTACGCTATGTTTGCTATTGCTGCCAGTACGGTCACCAGTTGGGGCTTGTACGTCTTACTGCCGATATTCATCGCTTTCTTATTCTTTATCATGTGGGATATCTCTAAAACTTCTGATGCTGGGCGCGCAGGTACCTTTTGGATCTTTTTGGCCCTTGGCGCAGGCTCTGTTGGTTTCATCCTTAAAATAGTCATGGAAGTCGCTTTCAAAAAATGGCTGATATAATCAGTCATTTTTCGTCATTAAATCCCAAATATTTCTTATCGAGCCTTATCGATAATTGCTTGTGTTTGCTTAGCAGATAGATCATATAATGCAGCGTCACTTCCAGCGGGCTGCAATGTCCCATAGTTTTTATTATTTAACCACAGCTCAGCCTTATCTTTGGATACTTTTGATGCCAACTGAATTTGTGCCTTTGGCAGCGCTACTTTTGGCGATACGGTGAATAGCACTGAAACAGGCTTATCTATTGAGGCGTCACTTGAGTAGCCTGCCACTCGGCAAGTACGCGTATTATCACAAACCACTTGCCAGTCGTCTTGTACAAAACCTGAATCTTTGGATGGTGTCCCGTATCCTGCGAGAGCAGGTAGCGATAGCAAGCTGATGGTAGCTACAATAAAAGTCTTGCTACTTTTTCGCAATCAAAGTCGCACGCATGGGTGCAGGATATCCTTCGATGGTCTTAGTTGAGTCATTAGGATCTAAGAAGTCTGCTAACGAATGATAGGTCATCCATTCGGTTTTTCGTTGTTCCTTCATTGAGGTGACAGCCACATCGACACAACGCACTTCTGAGAAACCTGCTTTTTCTAGCCAACCTATCAATGCGGCGACCGATGGTAAAAAATACACGTTATTCATCTGCGCGTAGCGGTCGTGCGGTACTAGGACTGTATTGGCATCGCCTTCGATAACTAACGTCTCAAGCACTAGCTCACCGCCTTTGACCAACTGCCCTTTCAACTGTTGTAAATGCTCGAACGGTGACTGGCGATGATAGAGCACACCCATGCTAAATACGGTGTCAAACAGTTGGCTATGCTCTGGCAAGGCCTCGAGCGGCACAGGAATATAATGCGTACGGTAACGGCCTGTATTATGAGTATGGGCATCCGCGCTACCGACAAAATGACGAATCGCCATAAACTGATGGTAAAACAAGCATGACGGATCAATAATAATGACCGTGTCCGCGCCAGCCCCTGCCATACGCCAACCGTGATAGCCAGAACCTCCGCCCACATCCAATACACGCCGACCATCAAGCCTACTTAAATGCGGCGCAACACGTTGCCATTTCCAATCACTATGCCACTCGGTATCGATCTTAATACCTGACTCATCATCGCCGATTTGACCGCCAATCTGAAATGGGCCTTTACGCCACGGCATCAACTGCTTTAATAACGCCGTTGTTTGTTTGCGCTGAGACTCATTTAGACTTGCCTCAATCGTCAATATATCGCTGTTGAGATCGACGTGATTGACAGCCAATTGTGGTAAACGAGCGACTGACGCTTGATAAGCAGGCGCATGTGCGTAGTTAGCTTTGTCCTTGATGTCATTTAACCATGTTGGCAGTCGCGTCAGCCACTCATAAGCGCTCGGCTGCTGCTGAGCCAGCTCTAATAGGGTTAAATATAGTTCGCGTTCGGCGTGCGTAATTGTGTCGTTTAGCATAGAAGCAGATTACCGTAATGATGAAGAAATAACTGTGTTAAAAGTAAGGATTATTTAAACGCCACAATAGAGACAAAATTTAAAAACTGAAACCACGTCAGATGACGTTTAAAGCCAACCTGATCTAACCGTGCATGATGCTCATCTAGCGTATCGGTAATCAGCACGTTTTCTAATGCATTACGCTTGCCACTGATTTCCATTTCGGTATAGCCATTGGCACGCTTAAAGTCATAATAACGCTCAACCAACCACGCATCATACTGCTCATCAAAGGCATGAGTTTTTTCGGTTAATACCAGTATGCCGCCTTCGCTCAAGGCCGCATAGATTTTTTCTAATACTGCGACTCTATCGGCTGCTGGTAAAAACTGTAGCGTTAGGTTTAAAATCACCATGTCGCATGGCTCAAGCTCAACGTCGCGAATGTCTGCAGTAATGACTTCGATATCGTGCTCAGGATAATTGTCACTCAATAACGTCGTGGCTTCGGTCGTCATCGCAGGGGAGATATCAATCGCCTTAATCTGCAAGTCTTGCGGATCAAACTCACCAGCCAGCGTCATACTGGCGGCACCAAGCGAGCAGCCCAAATCATACACGCGGCTCACGCGCTGACCGCTGCCCTTTTTCTGACGATACTTGCAGTGACGACGGGCAAATATGGGCAGCATGGCCAATACCTGACCATAACCGGGTACGCTACGGCGAATCATATCGGGGAAACAAGCCACCACTTGCTCATCAAAAGAAAAACGCGCCGCTTTGTCCAGCGGTGTGGTAAATAGCGTATCATGCTGGATGGCTGGGGCAGTATCGGGCGTTGGCTGGCTCATGGTCACACTCATTATTCAAATAAAATGATGGGCAAACCGCACCGTTTTTATCAGCGCTGCGGTCATACCACACGTAGCAAAAGCCCATTATAACATTACTGTTTGTTACTTATCGCCACCAGATGCCCTGCTAAGCTAAACGACATTGTTTGATAGATCACACCTAGGCAAACAACGATGATTTTATATTTATAAAAATAGGAAAAAATTATGCAAACAATCGTATTAGGCGGTGGCTGCTTTTGGTGCACCGAGGCTGTCTTTTTATCCGTAAAAGGCGTGCAGTCTGTCGTTTCAGGCTATATGGGCGGCGATGCAGTATCAGCCAATTATGAAGCCGTATGCGGTGGTGACACTGGACATGTCGAAGTCATTAAAGTCGAATTTGATGAGACGACCGTCCCGTTGGAAGTCATCCTCGACGTATTTTTTGCCACGCATGATCCCACAACGATGGATCGTCAAGGCAATGACGTTGGCAGTCAGTATCGCAGCGTGGTCTTTTATACCGAGGAAGATCAGAAACCAACGGTCGACCGCACCATTAATAAGCTGCGTGACATGGGCATCAATGTCGTCACAGAAGTACATCCTGCCGTTGAATTTTACCGCGCAGAAGAGGCGCATCAAGACTTCTTTAACAGAAATCCAGGACAGGCTTATTGCAATTTTGCCATACCACCAAAGCTTGCTAAATTGCGTAAAGAATTTAGTCAATATATGACGAGCTAAACGATTGATTAACAAATCCTGCTTGCTAACAGCCAAATGCTTATAAAATAGGTGTTTGGCTTTTTATTGTGTTCAGCATTTTCAAATAAGACGTTATTATAAAGTTATCAACAAATACCTATAGATAGGCGTAAATTATGAATCCCGAATTTTGGCACAAACGCTGGCAAGAAAAGCGTATCGGATTTAATCAGTCAGATGTTAATCCGTTATTAGTCAATTACTTTGACCAATTAGACTTATCCACGGGTAGTCGCATCTTTGTGCCTCTTTGCGGCAAATCTATCGATATGGTTTGGCTCGCGGCACAAGGGTATGATGTGGTGGGCGTTGAGTTGGTTGAGACAGCCGTACAAGCATTCTTTGCTGAACAAAATATCCAACCTATTGTCTCTCAGCATGTAGAAAATCCAGATATTAAATGCTACCAAGGTCAGCTGGTAGATGGTGATGAGCAGCGAACTATTACACTCTGGGCTGCTGATATCTTTGCCTTGACCTCTACAGATCTAGGTACTATCGATGCGATATATGATAAAGCAGCTTTGATCGCTCTGCCAGCTGATATGCGTCCCGACTATAGCGAACAGATACGTAAAGTTAGCGACAATGCGCCACAATTGCTAATAACGCTTAATTACGATCAAAGTAAAAAAGATGGGCCGCCGTTCTCTATCAATCATGAGCAAGTGCAGCAGTATTATGGCAGTCACTATCAGATCTGTAAGCTAGCAAGCGAGCCTTCTTCTATAGGGTCTGCACCTAATCTAAAAGTCACAGAGCATATTTGGCTATTGAAATAAGCAACAAAGAATTGGTTTGCGCAGCAAACTTGGGTAAAAATGCGGCGCGGATTCATGGCTTTATTAAAGAGTTGGATAATTTGCTAGCTAAGTAGATAGGTTCTATTTGCTAAAAAATCTCTGAAATTTAAATGCTGTCTGACACTTTGAACTTTTAGCTCAACAAAATACTCTCCCAACCTCACGCCATCGTCAATTTATCGTAACCATTCATAATCTTAGTACTTCGACAGCTTTTCTTTACTGTTTAGATTGGTTACTCTACCTTGATACCACTTTTAGCCTTTTGATTTTTGTCTCTTAGCAACCAACTTAACGTTTATAGGATGTTTTCATGCGTTTGACTCCTTTTTCTACCTTTTCATTGCTTAGTGTTGCAGTTGGCATTAGCCTTGCGAGCACTGCCCAAGCAGCTCAGCCGCCCGCTCCAGATCTGTCCAATAGTGAATTTCAGCAATGCTTGGATGGCCTAAAAAATTCGAGCAAGTTTCGCGGTGTCAGTAGCTATACCTTTAACAACTATCGTCCAAGCCAGCCTGATCCTAGTGTCATTCAGTCACTCAACTATCAGCCAGAGTTTCAAAAAGATGTCTGGGATTATCTCTCAGCGCTAGTAGACAAAGAGCGTGTCGAAGATGGTATCCGTGCCAAGCGCCAGTGGCGTGACACGCTGCGCCAAATCGAATCGCGCTATGGCGTAAAAGCGGAGCATGTGCTTGGCGTATGGGGCGTAGAATCTAACTTTGGTCAGACGCTGGGCAAAAAGCCATTGTTTGAATCGTTAGCGACATTGTCTTGTTTTGATCGTCGTCAAAGCTACTTTCAAGGTGAGTATGCCAATGCCCTAAAAATCGTACAAAATGGTGATATCGCGCCCAATGATATGACAGGCTCATGGGCAGGTGCGTTTGGGCAAACGCAGTTTATGCCTAGTACCTTCTTAGAGCTAGCAGTAGACGGTGATGGTGATGGACGTCGTGACCTTGTTAATAGTGTGCCTGATGCGCTCGCCTCTACTGCAAATTTTTTAGACAAACGTGGTTATCGTACGGGCGAGCCTTGGGGTTATGAAGTCAAACTACCTGATGGATTTTGGGCGGCTTCCAACCGTAAAGACAAAAAATCTATCAGCCATTGGCGCAATCAAGGTCTAACGCTGGCTAACGGTAGTCCGCTGCCTTATGACTTGAGTAGTGCGGGTTTATTGCTACCAGCTGGTGTCGATGGTCCTGCGTTTTTGGTTGGTAAAAACTTTGATACGTTCTACTCGTATAATGCTTCAGAAAACTATGCTTTGGCTATCGCCCATTTATCAGATTTGATTACTCGCGAAGACAGTAGCAAAACAGACTTTATCACTGCTTGGCCAACAGACGATCCTGGTATCAGTCGTCAACAAGCAAAAGATATTCAGCAAGCCTTATTAAATGCAGGCTATGATATTGGTGGTGTTGATGGCATCATTGGGGACAATACCCGTACCGCTATCCAGCAATATCAGACCAGTCGTGGCATTTTCCCAGCAGATGGACGCGCAGGCCAAAAGTTCTATCGGGCCATCATTGGTAACGCATCGCCAACTCAAGGGCAGTACGGTCAGCCAGCAAATAGCCGACCTTTGAGCCCTGCGCCTGCTGATCGTATGGGGCAGCTAATTGAGCAGCAGACCACTACGCCTAATAGCTATTCTTCTAAACCATTGATAAGTCCTTCAACTTCTACTAATACGCGCTATCGCCGTGTTGCTAGTGCCGATGGGACGATCAAGCTAGTTCGCATTGACGAAGGGTCATAATAATGTAACGAATAGTCCTACCGTAAATCATTAAAAAAGCCATGCTATGATTAGCGTGGCTTTTTTATGTTTGATGCCTAGTGAAGACCTTCACCTATCACATCGATATTTAAAGAAAGATTTAGACAATGGGTGGCGGGTTTGGCTTACCGTTGTCACCGTCCCAGTTTTCACGAGCGTTATCGTCTAGATCAGCAGCCGTTTTTGGCTCCCACTTGCCATTTTCTTTCCAAGTCGCATCACCCCAGTCTTCATCTTCTGCTTTTCTATCCAAATCTTTGTAGGCTTGGCTAGGGTCGATACCGCGACGTTTCATATCTGCCACTTGTTCTTCTAGTGTATGAAATTGATCAGCGTCATGCATGTTTTTCTCTAGACCATCAAGCTCTCTTAATAACTCGTCATTTTTAGCGTTGCTCATTGTATGCTCTCCTTAATCGGTCAATAGTGTAATACGTTTTATGCATTTTTAATTTTAATACCAGTTTTAATATAAATAAGATTAGTATCTGATGGTTCTTATTATCACGAGTCTTGAATCGATTCACAACCATTGCCGCGTATGCTTTGTATTACAAAACGTAGTCATGGTCACCGTGAGCATTTCTGCAGAGAATTTTTGATGATATTAAAGGGTAGCAGTCATGAGGATGGATCTTATTCAGACGTTTGAGAATCTTCATTTTCTAGTAGGCTTCTGGCATGAAAAGTAAGCTTCCAAAGCTCTTGTGACAAACGTGTACCGTAGGTCGTCAATTGTATCCAGTTGGCGCTTACTAGCTGACGTTGTAGGTTATTGAGATCATCTTGAGAGATTTGGCAGCGTGAGACAGCGTGAACGTTTGGCATATCGTTTTTGATATCTATCTCAGCTTTTGGCGCGATCAGACGATTAATGGCATTTTGTAGCCCGTAGCTCGAAAATGTAGACGGTATTTTCATTAAGGTGATTAATACTTCTTGCCAAGATAATATTACTTCTCTGGTAACATCCTTCAAGTTACCACCTTCATAAGCTTGAGCACTATATTGCACATCAAACGTTTGTGTCAATACAATTGGTTTGCTAACATTGTCAGCCGCAAAACTCTCATCAACAGAACGTTCTTTCTTGGTATTAGTATTAGTATTCTTAGATAAGAGATCAGCAAGTCTTTCGGCGACCGTTTGTCGACTAAATTTAATCATCTCCTCAGTCGCTCTCACCCAGCCACCTCTCACTTTATGACTGGCTACTGCGCTGTAGTAGGCTTGTACGAGTAACGCTTCGATATCGTCCTCTGTATCATAGTAATAAATCTGATTTTCTTGCCTAGAGACGAGTTTAATCAGTTCTTGTAATTGGCGACTGACACCCGTTTCTTGGTAGTGATTTTTGATGAAAATCAGTAGGGGCTTGGCTTTAGCTTTGGCATTCAGGTAACTCAAATGCATTTGGCTCACGCCTGTCTTTTGTACGGCTCCGTAACTGTCTCCAATGATCATCAATGCATAATCACAAGAATCAATACATTGTCGACCATATAGCGAAGCTTTTGGCAACTTACTAGACACGTCATAAGTCAAAAACGCCCGTACTTGAAAAAATATCGCTACGCTGTCCAAGACCAATAATTGATCATTATCAGCACATATAACATGAATGTGATAGCGGCGATGTGGCACGATTACCTCTGAGCTTAGGTTGCGGCATAAAAGGGAATAAAACGAAATAGAGCAAAAATATCTTGTTTTGTATCAACTCGCACAGTCTTGCGAAAATACATTCGACGTATTTTAACCACATCCATGCTGCAATAAAGGTTTTTGCATAAATATCTTTGCTCACCATTACTCAGAATAGTATTGCAGTATAGTCTCTTGACCAAGTAAGCGTTCAATCAAAGCGCTTAGTCTATCACTATATTTAGTCGCATGGAAAGTTAATGGCTGTCTGATATCAACATTTGTCTTATTAATCGCACTCAAATCCTGAGTACTTGTCTCATTATAAAGAGTGGCTGACATCTGATTTGCGACCAATAGCTGCTTGACTCGTTCAGCGATGGCTTGCCCAGAGTCAACCACCTGTATGGCCAACTGCTGCTGCGCAATTTCGTCTAATAAAAACGATTTAAAAAATGGATAATGTGTACAGCCTAGCACGAGATGATCAATTCCTTCATTTGCAAATACTTGTATTTGTTGGCGCAAGCGCTGCGCGGTCTCATCTTGTAATGGCATGCCAGCCTCAACCCAAGGTACCAGCTGTGGATCAAAATATTTTGTCACCACCGTACCATTTGGATTGGCAAAATTGGTAATAACGTCATTAAGCAGCCGGCCATTGAGCGTCGCTTTCGTGGCCAATACCGCGACATGACCGCTGTTGCTTGCCAATATCGCAGGCTTTAACGCTGGTACTAGACCTACAATAGGCATATTCGGATAAGAGCGTCTCGCTGTATCTAGGGCATAAGCTGATGCGCTATTACAAGCGATCACAATCAGCTTACAGCCTTGCTTATGCAGCCATTCAACGGCTTTTAGCGTGAGCGACTCGATATCATCGCTCTCGCGGTTGCCATAAGGGACATTTAAGGTATCAGCGTAATATATATAGCGCTCATTAGGTAGTTGCTGGGCTAAATGCAAATAAACCGATAAGCCGCCAATCCCCGAATCGAATAGTCCTATCGGAGCACGTTGGGCATCATCAGTGCTGGTTGCATCGATAACCATTGCATTCATGCCAGCATTGTTAATAGAAGTGTTTGACAGCACATGACTATCCAAAATATTTGTGTGCTCTATATTTGCTTGACTTGTTGTCATCTGATTTGCAGCACTCGCCATCGTTACTTCACCGCCACTTTTAGATACATATCATCATCTCTATATTATCTCTGATTTCTACTCAATCAGAGATATCTGCGTTTCTTGTATTATGACATCTCCACTGATGAAATGGATTTTATTGTCATAATCTATAAATACTGCTGTTGATGTATTAACGTTTAACGGTCTGGCATAGTTATAGAGTAAGACTTCCCACCGCTTTGTAACGTCAACATCGTCTTACCATCATGCTCTGTTAGTTCACCAATCTCCGTCAAATGATAAAAGGTATTTCGTCCAATCAGCGCGTTCAGACCATTTCTTACTGGCATATAAGGGCGTACTTGCGACTCATCTATACGGTCTGCGGCATTATCAGGCTGATATGCTTGTAAGCTAATGGGATGCTCATCGTCCAAGCGCACCACGTCACCGGTGGTGGTCACAAACTCCAACCAGCTCACCTCATTTTCTTTTACGATACCGACATCATTGATCAGCAATGGCACATCTTCTACTTGAATACGAATTTTTTGCACAGGAGTTTTCAAAAAATATTCGGTTACACCGTCGTTCTCTTCTTTCCACAAGATGGTTGCAAAGAGATTGACGAGTGACTGTCTGGTCATTTTCCCACCCTCATGCCACCACTCGCCATTTGCTTTTATCACCAGATCCATATCGGCAATATTTTCTGGATGCCATTTATCAAGCGGCGGTATTGCCCTCCCTTCACGAGTGGCAGCGGTTGATTTGAGATATTGGCTGAGGGCATTCATATTATTTAGACTGGAGGTCTTATTGACTGGGGCTTCCAAATTATTTCCGTTATTCCCATCAGTATAATTGTTATCATTATTCATCGCACAATCCTTTATCTAGTATTCAAAGTTTGGCAAATCTATTATTACTATAAATTTTCGTTTCGGGTATGATGAAGCTTTATCATCTAAACACCCTTATTGTTTCAATATAACCTTAACACCGTTGCTCATAAATGCGTATCGTGTTTGTAGGACTTTTCTTTTATAATGAGTAACGATTTTTTATTGAAATGGTCAAGTGGATTTTGTATTGATGACACATTTTTATCGGGCAGCCATATGTCTGAGTGACGTTAGCGCCGCAAATCTATTATTCGGTTGTTACGCTAATGATGCCCTGAGATAAGCCACTAAAGTTTAGGAGTAGGTATGCAAGAGCAAGACAATCAAGCGCCAGTTGTAGACAGCACTACTGTAGACGCTGACGCACCAGTAGTAACAGAGACGGCAGCGCCAGTCGTAGAGCCGGAACCTGAGATCGAGCGTGAGTCCATGGAGTTCGATGTCATCATCGTTGGTGGTGGACCTGCAGGTCTCTCTGCGGCTATTCGTTTACGTCAGCTCGCTATTGAAGCCGGTAACGATGAATTTATGGTGTGTGTGGTCGAAAAAGGCTCTGAGTTTGGTGCCCATACGTTGTCTGGTGCAGTCATCGAGCCACGCGCTCTAAACGAGCTGATTCCAGACTGGAAAGAAAAAGGCGCACCGCTTAACGTACCAGCGACGGAAGATCGGTTTTATTATCTAAACTCTGCCACACGTTCAACTCAAGTACCGCACTCATTGATTCCAGGCCCAATGCATAATGACGGTAACTACATTGTCTCATTAGGCAATGTGGTTCGTTGGTTGGCTGTACAGGCAGAAGAGCTTGAAGTGATGATGTTCCCAGGATTCCCTGCCGATGACATCTTATACAATGACGATGGTTCGGTAAAAGGGATTTTGACTGGTGATATGGGTGTGGCTGCCAATGGCGAAGCCAAGCCAAGCTTCGAGCCTGGCTATGAGCTGCTGGCCAAATACACTATTTTTGCCGAAGGCAGCCGTGGACACTTGGGCAAACGCTTAATCAGTCGTTTTGATCTAGATAAAGACTCCGATCCTCAGCATTATGGTATCGGTCTAAAAGAGCTGTGGGAAGTCGAGCCTGACAAGCATGAGCAAGGCGTGGTCATGCACGGTCTTGGCTGGCCATTAACTGAAACCGGCTCAACTGGCGGATGGTGGTTGTACTTCGATGAAAACAACCAAGTGAGCTTTGGCTTAGTAGCGGATCTGTCTTATCACAACCCTTACATGTCGCCATTTGATGAGATGCAGCGCTTGAAGACCCATCCTGTTATCAAGCGTGTTTTAGAAGGTGGTAAGCGTATTTCTTATGGCGCACGTGCTTTGACTAAAGGCGGGCTTAACTCATTACCAAAATTCACATTCCCAGGCGGTGTGTTGGTGGGTGATGATGCTGGTTTCTTGAACCCCGCAAAAATCAAAGGCACCCATACCTCGATGAAGTCAGGCATGCTCGCCGCCGAAGCGATCTTTGAGGCGCTACAGGCAGAGCGTCAGCATGACGAAGTAGTGGCTTATAGCACCATGTACAAAGAATCATGGCTCTATCAAGACAACTATGAGGCACGCAACTTCTCTCCTGCAATCCACCGCATGGGTCTGTTTATGGGCGGTGCTTTCACCTTTATCGAGCACAACTTATTAAAAGGCAAAATGCCACTGACCTTGCATGATAATGTACCAGATTACGATCAGTTAGAGCGCGCCAACCATGCTTATCAGCCGACTTATCTCAAGCCTGATGGCAAGCTGGTGTTTGATAAATTGTCATCGGTATTCATCTCAAATACCAACCATGCAGAGGATCAACCAACGCATCTGAAGCTGACTGATCCAACCGTGCCTATCTCTATCAACTTACCGCTCTATGCTGAGCCTGCACGCTTGTATTGTCCAGCGGGTGTATATGAAGTGGTCAAAGATGCTGAAGGCGCCAAATTCGTCATCAATGCGCAGAACTGCGTGCATTGTAAAACATGTGACATCAAGGACCCATCACAGAACATCACGTGGGTAACCCCAGAAGGTGGCGGTGGCCCTAACTATCCAAACATGTAAAAGATGATGTAACATCATAAAGATCAATAAAAACCGCTCTTCTCTGTATAAAGAGAAGAGCGGTTTTTTCGTTTAAGCAGACTATAGTCAATCAATATTGAAAGTGGTACAAGGCAGACGAGTGCAAGTACTACAGTAGTAGGCTAAACGAGTCTAACGCTGTAACGCTTTAATAGTGGTTCGACTATATGTTGACCTACTACTTATAACTCTAAACTCTCTGAGAGTAGAATTTAATCCATCCAAACATGACGATTGGCCTCGTCTTTCGGCTTCACACAGCTGTCAGGATTAAAGATGGTTTTCCGTTCTATAAGCTGATTTTATAATCAGTACAATCGCTGCTGAGAGTTGGCTACAGTGAGCCATGTCTTAAAAACATCATGATGGCTGCTTGATGGTTATTGTTCGCTGCACAAAGACGAAGGCCATCGCTGAAGTACAGTCTAGCGATAAGTGGCGGTATTTTGACTAAAGCGCGGCTATTTCGTTCAGCTTATATCTTTTTTTACCTATTCTATGAACCATAAAATCTATACATTCAATTTATTGCTGCCATTTTATAACCGTATTCATTTGTATCCATACGCAATAATTAACTTTTGTTTTACTAAATAGTGGATATCACCTTTATTTCAATTAAAAATACGATATTAGTAATAATTTGCCTACAATGTCCGATTACCGTTATACTCGAATCCATATGAGGACAAAATCATTATTGAGATAAAAAATATTAGCAATCAGCCATATTTTTTAGCATTTTAAATCCCCATGAAGGTTGTGGATTTAACAAAATTGACGTATAACTGTCCATATATCCGATATTTACTGTGAGTAAAACATTACCTGTTTGATACTGAGTAGTTGTATTCATATATATTTTGTTACAAAAAGCTTGTGAAATATACTTATTGTGAATTACTGAGATTTTGTATATATTCCCAATAGGGTTTAGATGATTGATGCTTATAGTATCGATATAACCCTATTATGGCGTACACATTTGGATCATTACCCAATGACGTTCTACCATAACCATCATGGTGATATAACCACCATGTGAACGAGCCATACTCTCTTTTGTCAAGAAGACAAGAGTTAAAAAAGACAGCGGATTGTCTCTCTTCGGCACCACTCCCTCTTTTTTTCATGATGATGGCAATAGCGTTAAGCACTGACTGGCCAATCACCGCATGCTTACGCGTAATAATGACCATGTACGACCTGTAATCGTTTGTCTATCTACTGTTTTTAGTCACCACAAGTGTGCTAAAAATATAACAACCGTTATCCACCTGTTGGTTTGATCAGCCATTTGATCGCTTGGTTTGTATCTAATCTATATACCGTTAATAGCTTCTACAATCAGATTGGGTGTTATTAACAAAGTATTGGTACACATCATCATTGAATGGCTATCGCCAACCACTCACCCTGTTTTATGTAAGACAAAAGGAGTTGTCCTATGAAAAACCATGATGATCCCTCTGGATATTGGCGTGCCAATGTGCGGCTGATTTTAGGTTGCCTAGTCGTTTGGGCGCTGTGTTCCTATGGTTTTGCTATTTTGCTACGGCCTTTATTGGCGGGCATCGCCATTGGCGGTACTGATCTGGGCTTTTGGTTTGCGCAGCAAGGCTCTATTGCGATCTTTATTATCATCATCTTTTTTTACGCGTGGCGTATGAATAAGTTGGATAAACAATATGGCCTAGACGAGGAATAGCCTTATGAGTCAATTTGTAATTAATATTATCTTTGTGGGGCTGTCTTTCGCGCTATATTTTGGGATTGCGATTTGGGCGCGTGCAGGGTCGACCAGCGATTTTTATGTGGCAGGTGGCGGTGTACACCCCGTACTCAATGGTATGGCAACAGGCGCAGACTGGATGAGTGCAGCGTCATTTATTTCTATGGCAGGTCTACTCGCGGCAGGCGGCTACGGTGCGTCTTCTTATTTGATGGGCTGGACAGGTGGCTATGTGCTACTGGCCATGCTACTGGCACCTTACTTGCGCAAGTTTGGTAAATTTACGGTTCCTGATTTTATTGGGGACCGTTTTTACTCTAAGACCGCAGCCATGGTGGCAGTTGCTTGTTTGATTATTGCGTCAACCACCTATGTTATCGGTCAGATGACGGGTGCAGGCGTGGCATTTTCGCGCTTTTTGGAAGTCGATAACAACACAGGTTTGATTATTGCAGCATTTGTGGTGTTCTTTTACGCGGTACTTGGCGGTATGAAAGGGATTACCTATACGCAGGTGGCGCAGTATGTGGTGTTAATTATCGCCTATACCATTCCTGCGGTCTTTATCTCGCTTGAATTGACGGGCAACCCGATCCCTGGGTTTGGTATGTTCTCAACTCATACAGAATCAGGCTTACCGCTATTGACCAAACTTGATCAAGTGGTGACAGATTTAGGCTTTGCCTCGTATACCGCTGATGTGCCCAATAAGCTAAATATGGTGCTGTTTACGTTGTCATTGATGATTGGTACAGCAGGCTTGCCGCACGTCATCATTCGCTTTTTTACCGTACCCAAAGTGGCCGATGCGCGCTGGTCAGCGGGTTGGGCATTGGTCTTTATTGCCCTGCTCTACTTCACTGCGCCTGCGGTAGGCTCTATGGCACGTTTGAACTTACTTGATACCATCTACCCACAAGGCGTGAATGAGCCTGCGCTCGAGTATGACCAACGTCCAGATTGGATGCGTACATGGGAGCAAACAGGTCTAATCAAATATAACGATCTAAACGGCGATGGCCGCATTCAGATGTATAACGATAGTGGCCTTGGCGCAGCGGAGCTGGCTTTAACCAATGCCGAAACCGAAGGTGGTGATGTTGGCGCAGCTACCACGGCGGTTGACGCCGCTCGCGTCTTACACGATCTTGAAGCTGAAGGCCGCTTTGCTGATGCAGGCTGGGCAGGTAACGAGCTAGATGTCAATAACGATATCTTAGTATTGGCAAACCCAGAGATTGCGCAGCTACCACCATGGGTGGTTGGTCTGATCGCAGCAGGTGGTCTGGCCGCGGCACTATCAACCGCCGCAGGTCTACTGCTCGCCATCTCATCAGCCATTAGTCATGATTTGATCAAAGGTCACTTTAACCCCAATATCACGGATAAAGGCGAGCTGATGGCGGCGCGTATCTCGATGGGTGTCGCGATTTTGATCGCCACATGGTTGGGTATGAACCCACCAGGCTTTGCCGCTCAGGTGGTAGCACTGGCCTTTGGTATCGCAGGGGCGTCGCTCTTCCCTGCCTTGATGATGGGTATTTTCTCAAAACGCATCAATAATGTCGGCGCGATTGCCGGTATGCTCACAGGCCTATTTACCACCTTGGTCTATATCTTTATGTACAAAGGCTGGTTCTTTATCGCTGGTACGGCCAACCTACCTGACACGGCTGAATACTGGATTCTTGGTGTCTCGCCACTGTCATTCGGCGCGATTGGCGCGCTATTGAACTTTGCGGTTGCCTTTGCAGTCTCTTACGCTACCAAAGCGCCTCCAAGAGAGATTCAAGAGTTGGTCGAAGGTGTCCGTTACCCACGCGGTGCAGGTGGTGCGATTGATCATTAAGCCGACTTTCGCTTTTATCTGTTAAGATGACCATCACTCATGAGCCATAGCTGCTTGTGGGTGATTTTTTATGGTATCACTGCTTGATTGATGAATTAACCAACTGACACACTGACCCACCGCTTTGAGGATTTATTTTATGATTTATGAGTTTATTGCGACCATCGCTGCTGGGTTTGGTATGGCTGGGTTGGCACTGATTATCACACATTTGAGCAAACTGGCAGGAAAGCGTGCGCCCAAGTGGCTGATTCCATTGTTTGCTGCCATCGGTATTTTTGCGTTTCAGATTCATCAAGAATACAACTGGTACGATCAGCAAGTGGTTCAGCTGCCAGAGGGTGTCACCGTCGTCAAAAAAATCGAGGATACCGCTTGGTTTCGACCTTGGTCTTACCTAAAGCCTCAGACCGTGCGCTTTATGGCTGTTGACAACGAACGTGCGCGCAGTGCCGATCAGGGTCTATATTTGGTCAATTTATATTTGTTTGAGCGGCGTATGAGTGTACAGCAAATGCCACAAGTGATTGATTGCCGTGCGCCTGCACGTGCCGATTATAGGATACCTGTAGCCAAAGACCGTGAGCTTGGCTTGAGAGAATATGTGGCAAATACCACCCAATGGCGACCGCTAACTACTGACGATCCTTTGTTTTTGAGTGTTTGTCAGTAAAACCACACCATGACAAGATGGTTAAATCAGCAGCCTTAAGCATTTATTGATGGCGACTGACACTGGTATAGTGATGCTTGGAAGTTGCTCCCAGCAGTAACCCTGCGCACAATCCCCCAAAATGTGCGGCAAAAGAAACTCCCGGCTGCGGCATCAGACCTTGCTTGATGATTAGCCAGTAACCTGTTCCCATGATAATACAGGCCAATAAATATCCCCAACGCCGTGCAAAAACAGCGCCGCCTATCATATAGCCAAGCATCGCAAAACATAACCCCGACGCTCCAATATGAATGGTCAAGGGTGATGCTATCACCCAAGTGGCCACTCCTGAGGCGACAATAAGCTTCAATGTTGTACGATACGCATTGTTTTCAAACAGCCCAAACAAAAACAATATCTGCAATAATATAAAAGTATTGCCCATCAAATGAGCAAAATTACCGTGCATCGTCCATGATGCTATCACGCCTATCATACTACCCAAATCTAGGGTGCGCGGCACAATACCGAAGATATTCCATAAGCCAAATAGCACGCTTTCATTAAGAAAAAACATGCCCCACATCGGTACCAATACAAAAGCGTATAGCCCTATGACCTGCTTTAGGCGTGTTATAACCAAAGATAGTATCGCTTGCCAATTCATCGATTGCCTCTTAACATTAACTGATAACCCTTCAAAATAGTGTTAGCATCAGTGAGAATACTTTATATTGTATCCAGCTGAAATGACTCATACCTTAAGTGCAAAAAGTGGTTGCACAGTTGGCTTGAAGGTCAAAGTCGACGCCACCTCACTGGAGTCTAAATAGCTATTATCATGCAGTAGCGAGGTAGAACGATAAGGGACTAAAGCGGTCGGCATAAAGCGCCGAGCCGCATCTATGTGCTTTATAGAGTCGTCAAAGAAGATATGCGGAGCAAAGGTTTTGAGCACCGATGTTTTCTCAAGCCCTCCCAAGAAGAAAGCCATATCCACATCTACGCCCCAAGCTCGCAAGGTTTTTATCGCTCGCAGGTCTGCAGGAGCATTGCGGGCCGTCACTAAAGCAATCTTTATCGGACAGTGATGCACTTTGGCAGGTAAGCGCTGCTGCAATTTTGATAGCTTAATTAATAGCTCGGCATAAGGGCCCTTTTCGATCGGTAAGTCGATCATCTCAGCTTCCCTATCATGAAAAGCTTGTAGGCCTTTTTGTTTATACAATAGCTCCCCTGAGTCGTCAAATAAGACCGCATCCCCATCGAAGGCAATGCGTAGCTGATCGGTATCAAGCTCGTAAGTGTTGACTGGAGTGGCGTCCAATATCGCACAAGCGCAAATGTTGGCATCGGCGACTTGCTGGGCGTCCTCACGGTTAGTCGTCAAAAACAGATCGACATTAAAATCTTTGATATATGGAGCGACAGGACTTCCGGATACAAAGGCGGAACGTGAAATATTCAAACCGTTGTCACGAATGGCATTGAGCACTTGAATGCCAGTATCAGGACTGCTCTTTGAGACGATGACGACTTCCACAAGTGGCGACTCGGTCGTTAAATCCGCTGATAGACAGTCGTTACAGTAATTATTTAGATTCAGCAGCGCTTTGATTAATGGATATCCTGCACCACTATCTAATGGCTGATCTTCACGCTTCGCCATATAATCGCGAAACTCCTTTACTGCCTCGTCAGGGCGCTGCTGTAGTAGCTGTAAAAGGTGGTTCTCAGACTCCGTTAAATCAAACAATGCTGTCGCTGATATAGCCACTATTAAAGTATTGGTTAAATCGACTGCCATATTATCCGTTCTCTATTCTAAGCATGGTATTGGTTAATGCTCATCAGTTTAGCAATTAAACCTCAGTAGGTAAGTAAGATTTTTATTATTGGCTACTCTTTAATAGTAATCCCTTTTGTACTGATAATTGATTAAATAATACTTAATTATCATTACTACTTATTAACATAAACTATATAATAATATTGAAATATATCCCCTTGGCCTCAAATAAATAGCTAAGAGTAATAAATCAATGCTCACCAACAGATATTAAAAATATCAGGAGAGAATAATGAATAATACTGCAGCGAATAGCAAAAAAGATACTGTGACCCAATCGCGTCAAATCGAGCAGCTTTTTGCTGGGGTCGATACCCAAGACGGCGCTGGCGTTAAATTGACTCGCGTACTGACGCAGCAGCTGCAACAGCGCCTCGATCCGTACTTGATGCTCGATAACTTTAAAAGTGACAATCCAGATGATTATGTCGCAGGGTTCCCCAATCACCCGCATCGCGGCTTTGAAACCATTACTTATATGATTACGGGGCGTATGCGTCATCGTGATAGCGTGGGTAACGAAGGGCTATTACAGAACGGCGGCGTGCAGTGGATGACAGCGGCGAGCGGTGTGATCCATTCAGAGCTACCGGAACAAGAAGACGGCGCGATGGAAGGCTTCCAGCTGTGGCTTAATCTACCTGCTAAAGATAAAATGAATGACCCTTGGTATAAAGATTTCCAAAGTGAGGACTTGCCTAAATACACAACTGAAGATGGCGTAGACGTTACGGTAATCGCAGGTACATCGCATGGCGTAGAAGGTGCAGTCACCCGCGACATTACTGAGCCGACGTATTTGGATATCCATTTACCAGCAGGAAAGAGCTTTAGCCAAGCGATTCCAGCCGATCATAATGCGTTTGCCTTTGTATATCGTGGTAAAGTAGATATTGAAGGTAGAGAAGTACCAACTAAGACTATGGCTATTCTTGAAAACAATGATAGTGCTGATGGCGTCACTATTACCGCCAATAGTAGTGAGGATACCAAAGTGATCTTAATCACTGGTCGCCCACTACGCGAGCCGATTGTGCAATATGGTCCGTTTGTCATGAACAGCCAGCAAGAAATCATGCAAGCGGTCACTGATTTCCAAAGTGGTAAGTTTGGTGAAGGGGCTTAATGATTAGCCTAGTTTGTTAAATACTCTATTGAATGTTAAAGCCCGTATTATTTGTTAATATGGGCTTTTTTGTGGGAAAATTGCTGCTTTGGCTGTTTGTGGAGTCCTCATATACTCTAACTATAACATTATGACTGAGCAGCTCCGTAGGGTATTTAGACCAGTAGGCGAGCAATTTTGGTTTGATTTTAAGAGATTGCGGTTATGAGCTAGATAATAAATTTAAGTTATGAGTCTTTAATCTATCCGGTTATAGTTTGCTTGATTCACCCGAAGTTCATTTTCTTTAGGTTCTACACCATTCTCAATAATATTAATTTTGATAATATATTTTGGTAAACCAAATTTATCTAAGAAACCTGTAGCAACTTTTTTAGATGTTTCATCAAACTCTAAATCCAAACCATTAAAGTAACGCTTCGCAAGCTGTAATGAAAATGGTGTACCATAGCGATAAAGCAATGTATCTTTACCACCTGTTTCTAGAGCTAAGTTAAGAGGTACACATACAGCTCTAGTTACCGCAGAAAATGAGATTTGAGAACCTCTATGATAAGGGTATTGCCTTAACGCTTCTTGATACGAAGAACCTAACACAAAGTTTGTAATTTCTTCATAATCATAAAGCAAGTACTGAGAACGAGGAGCGTTCTTCAATATTTTTTTAGCTTGGGGTATTTTCATTGCACTGAAGGATGCTTTTCTCCAGTCACGCTTTTTTGCTTCAAGAAATGCAGCTCCATGAAGATCAGTGCCGTCTTTATAATTAATATTTATAACTAGAGCAATGTCGCCAAAATTATTCTCAAAGTTCCCCTTTAATTTATATATTTGCCAGTCTATTTTGTTCTTTCTATCGTTACTAGTAAAATACATGCCATCTAGTTCACGTCTCAAGTCAGAAAGTAATTTTAGAGTAATGAAGTCTTCATTCCATTCGTGACCTGTTATTTCGCTAATAGAGTTTCGAATAGTGTTCTCTATTCGGCCTGTAAATTCATCTAAACTGGATTCCATTTGATGTCTCTACTTAAAGTATGATACAGAGTAAACTGTATTTTAATTAGTATTTAATTCTGTATTATATGAATAAACTATACGCAAAGCAGATTAGTATCTGATTAATTAGCTATCACACGCAGTTGGTCTTAGATCAATTTGTTCATATCAATGCTGTAGCCAGACTGTTTCATTTCTTTAGCTAGTTGCAACTGCCATGCAGAGGATTCATCTAACGAAATATAAACTACACCACTAATGTCATTTGGCAGTTCTAGCTTACCATCTACTAAAGCACAAACATTTTCTCGTCCAAGTTTACCAATAAGTAAACCGTGCTCAAAAACTACATTTTGTCGTGCTCGAACATTTAAGTTTCCAGCATCTGTTTTTACATTACCAACATCATCAGGTGTATATAAAACTATCGCGAATCCAGTATCGGAATAATGCTCTATTTTCTCAATAATTGTTCTTCCTGAGCTTGCCTTTTCGTGAAGAATAATTGCTTCGAATCCTAATCTTTCTACGAATCTAGCAGCTTTGTTTTGCGCGCCCTCATCATGACCATGGACTATAAACACTCTATTTGGTTTGGCATCTCTAGACTCTTGCCTGACAGATCGTGTAGCTACAAGCTCTTTCTTATAGCCTACTGCACCTTCAATAAAATCATCAGTGACGTTTGTTGCCCGTCCAATAGCCTGATAGGTATCAGATGGACCACCGATTATAACCATTGATGAGTTTTGATTCTCTGCTCTGATTTGAGGAATAAAAGATTCAATTGTTTTTTCACTTTTAGCAATAGTTATCCTCTCAAGATCATCAGGCTGAACAGTCTTTCCATTAATGACAATTGGTTTTCCTTGCTCATAAGGTTCAACAAACCTTGAAATTAATTGTTCTTTAGTAAGATCTGTTTTGTACTCACCGTAATGTGTATCTGATTTTGGTTTTACTTTTACATGGTAATACATTTTGATTCCTTATAAAGACTAACAATTTACTATCCTGTAAATCTAGCATTAATACGACAGACCAACAATCTAAATATAATAATAGAAAATGAAGAAAGAAATTGATTAAATCATCTATAAATATAGTCCTAAAACATTAAAGAACTATAAACAAAAATCCCGACCATAAAAAAAGCCCCCTTCTACTTTCGCAGAAGGGGGCTTTTGGAATAGAGAGCTGACGATGACCTACTCTCACATGGGCGAACCACACTACCATTGGCGCAACGATGTTTCACTTCTGAGTTCGGGAAGGG
>Ga0208182_1000144_pt1 | contig 63682 bp, 60 predicted proteins | sample MalvireepMed_906_FD_184248 | JGI IMG/M metagenome (GOLD analysis project Ga0208182, IMG submission 184248) | Marine viral communities from the Global Malaspina Expedition - Malaspina viral metaG DeepMed_906 (SPAdes) (version 2) | ecosystem: Environmental > Aquatic > Marine > Oceanic | place...
TTCAAAGTTGAGCTAATTGCTCCGATCGCGATGGAAGAAGGTCTTCGTTTCGCAATCCGTGAAGGTGGTCGTACAGTAGGTGCTGGTGTTGTATCTAAGATCCTAGACTAATCTAGACTTAGCAACACAAGCCAAAAAAAGCGCACTCAGGTGCGCTTTTTTTATGCCTGCGATTTAGTTCGTGATTGTTGTGCCCTCTGAAACACGCCGTAAAGCCATCCATGGCGGCTCCGACACCGCATCCCTGCGGTGTAGGGTTTCAGAGGGCATAACAATCACTCCCTTCTCGAAGCATATCAAAACATTTGAGGGGGAGAAGAAGTAACACGCCGTGGACCCATCCGTGCTTTTGTATTAGCGGCTTCGCAGCTGCTTCCATGCAGCTGAGAGTTCTAGAGTGAACAAGCGCCCCCTTTTGCATCTATTGAGCCTATACGGAGAAGGAAGGAGCACGCCGTAAAGCCATCAATGGGAGCTTCGACACCGCATCCCTGCGGTGTAGTGTTTCAGAGGGCATACACTCACGCACTTTACTCTGCGTAAAACGAAACCTTATGAGAAAGGGGAACACGCCGTAAAGCCATCAATGGGGGCTTCGACACCGCATCCCTGCGGTGTAGGGTTTCAGAGGGCATACACTCACCCCCTTGACTCGCCATAAAAAAAGCTAGGCATTTGCCTAGCTTTAGTTTTATTGTTTCTGAGCCAAGGTCGAGTTACATTTGCTCTACTTTGTAACCTTTAGCTTCTAATAGGGCAATTACGCTGTCATCACCCACTAAATGTCCAGCGCCTACTAAAACAAACTCTTGGTCTTCATCGCCGAACATCGCTTCGATTTGAGGAAGCCAATTTTGGTTACGCTTGGTAAACACATCATCATAAGAGGTAGGAGATTCACGTTTGAATGTATCTACCACCAACTCATCAATTTGTTCAGTGTCGCCTTCTCTCCAAGCTTTTATGGTACTTTTAAGCATGTCTTCTAGCTCTGGTAAGGTTTCCAATGTTTCAGATATAAGGCGATCTTCCTCACCGGCACCCATGTTCGCGAGCATGTTGATTTGAAAATCTAGTGACTCTAGGTATTCGCTTGCCTTACCATCACGTGCAGCTAACTGCATAAAATAGGCATCTACACCTTGCCCTGCCATCTGTGAGCGTTGTGCTTCCATAGCAACTAGCATTGATGCAACCATACCTGGCTTAAATCGAGCTAACTGATCCGCAGTAGCGCCGAAGTTACTTAAATAAGCATTAAGCGCCTGATAGGTTTCTTCTGAAACATCATCCTTGAGAGACTTGCCTTCTGCGTACGCGAGCCCGGCCATCATTTTCTTCTGACCTTCGATATCTGATGGGTCTGGCATTTTGGCTTCGAAAACTAATGTGTCTGCTTGCTCATAAATATCGGTAAATTCACTCGGCAGGGGGAATTCAGAAATAGGTAAAATATGGATAGTGCCGCCTACATATACGGCATCTTCACCATTAGACACTTTCCAAACGGACGTTTGGCTATCAGTGTCGGCAACAACAGTGGTTACCGAAGATACAGCGAGTCCTAATGAGAACAGGAGTTTGTGTATAGAAAAGTTTTTCATCTTAATCCCTAAGGTTATGTACTTATTATTAGTTAACGCAAGCGATGTAGTATCCCTTCGCTTGTGAAAAAAATCGTAATAATTCGAGCGGTAGTGACTAAATTATAATCTAGCATAGCAAAATGCAATCTAGATATAACCTGTACTTAATGCGGGAACTTTCAAAAACACCAGATAAGATGAATCTACCTTCGAAAAGCGGATGAATGCGAGTAATTGAAGTTGCTACTTATACTAAGCTTTGCGCCTACAGCACTCTTCACGTACCTTAACGTCTCATAGATAATTACTCACCAATCTTAGGAGCTAGTGCATTATGAAGTATATACACATGCTAATGTACGTACTTACATTCTCTTTTGCTCCTATTACATTAGCGACTACAGACCCTATGCACGATAACAAGCCGCCATTACCCCAAGCAGCCAGTGAGGCACTGATAAACAGCATCTCAGCGTTCTCGCACTTCACGAAAGAAGAGGTAAAAGCAAGTACGCCTGGTACTAATGAAGCGTGGAGAAACTATGTTCACGCTAGAAATAGCGAGCAAAAGAAAAAAATCAAAAAGATGAAGAAAGCGCTTAATGTAGATATTGAGCTTATGAACTTAAATGATGTAGTCGTGCGCAAGCTGATGCCTAAAGCGATTACGCCGGAGTTTAAAGATAAAGTTTATTTAGATATTCATGGCGGTGCTTTTGTCCTGTTTGGCGGTTTGCCTAGTATCGAAGAAGGGCTGCTCGTTGCTGAAAGGTTAGGCATCGTGGTGTATAGCGTTGATTATAGAATGCCTCCTACGTTTCCTTTTCCAGCTGCACTGAATGACGTAGTGGCAGTTTACAATGCTTTACTCGACCAAGCTGGTGAGGGGAATATATTCGTAGGGGGAACCTCTGCTGGAGGTGGCTTGGTGCTGTCACTGGTACAGTCGCTCATTAAAAGTGAAACACCTTTACCGAACGCGGTTTATGCAGGTACCCCTTGGGCCGATCTTACCAAAACCAGCGATTCTCTTTACACAAACGAGGGTATAGACAATGTGCTGGTGACTTATGATGGGCAGTTAGAAGCTGCCGCTAAGTTATACGCGGGCAAAAAAGCATTGACTGACCCTGCTATATCGCCACTTTACGGTTCATTCGGACATTTTCCTCCCACTTTCCTGGTTACCGGCACCAGAGACCTGTTTTTAAGTGATACGGTTAGGGTTAATCGCGCTATAAGGGATAGTAAAGGCGTTACGCAGCTAGAAGTTTTCGAAGGTTTGTCTCACGCTGAATATCTGATTTTTTATAAGACACCTGAGTCGGAAACGACCTATCATTTAATGAAGTCGTTTTTTCTTTCCTACTTGTGACTAGCTAAGTACGCATATATGTAGATATGCGTACGCTATACATTTTTCAATTAAGAGCCAAAGATCACGGTTAATACGGTAACGACAGCGCCAATACCGGCAATTTTAAGCCCGTTTTTATACATTGGAAGCTTAGGTATGAACATGAGAAAAGCTGAAATCACAAAAAACAGCAAGCCCAAGCCGAAGCTAATATTTAGCCAAAACAAAGGGCTGTTGTTAGTGGCTTTATGAAGCTTCACCATTTTTGAAAGCACTATGGGGTAGTCTTTCTTAGTTATTACCGCCAGTCCCGTATCTTTGTCATACTCCCCATAATTAAGCACAACTTTATCGGCATTTTCACTGGTGACTTTACTGCCTCGCATCTTGAGTAAGGGCAGTAACTCTACACCTGAAAGATTGGCTTCGTATTGCCGTGTTTGCGTTTGTTCATACTTCAAAATATCAGTAGGTCGAAAAATAAGAAGAATGCCGCTTACTGCATACACACCCATAATACCGGCAAGAAAAAAGCCCAGCCAACGGTGATATTTACGAAAAGCCATGTGAAATTTAGGTGATGCCATTGTTTTGTCTACTAGAAAAAAGGAAGCGTATTTATAAACGAGAATGCATCTTATTTAAAGAGTTGTGTTCTTAATTGATCAAAAATTGAGATGAAGAGCATTTTTCACACTTGTTAAAACCTCAATCTCTAATCGAAAAGCGCAAAGTGGTAGGAAGAGTAATAAAACACTGCTCCTTGCTTAGACTTTAGTCTTACAATGAAGGCAAGCCATAGCGACAAATGGTTTAATTAAGAACGACAGACTAAATAACGAAAAACGACAGTAGGATAATAAGATGCAGTCTATTGCCATTGTAATACTGGGCATCATTGGAATGATGTTTGGTTGGTTCGTCTATTCGAAATTCATAGCGAACCGTATATTCAAGCTGGATGATAGTTTTGTAACACCTGCCCACACAATGCAAGATGGGGTGGACTTTGTGCCCACTAACAAAGTGGTGCTGTGGGGGCACCATTTCACTTCTGTTGCTGGAGCGGCCCCCATTGTTGGGCCTGCCATCGCCGTTTATTGGGGTTGGGTTCCCGCAGTGCTTTGGGTGGTCTTCGGTACTATCTTGTTCGCGGGTGTTCACGATATGGGCGCCTTATGGGCAAGTGCCCGGCACAAAGGAAAGTCCATGGGGGCGCTGTCTGAAAGTGTCATAGGAAAACGCTCTCGGGCACTGTTTATGATAGTGATTTTCCTTGTTCTTTTAATGGTAAATGCCGTTTTCGGTGTTGTTATTGCTAACTCTTTTGTTTCCCAACCAAACGCGGTGTTTCCAGCTTGGACCGCAATTGTTGTAGCACTCATTATAGGTCAGTTACTTAAGCGTAACTTTAGCCTCATTCCACTGTGTATTGTGGGAATCTTTGTTTTATACGCTTCTGTGTATGCAGGGAGTTATATTCCACTCAGCTTGCCGGAAACCATGTTTGGCTTAGCCGATAAAGCAAACTGGATAATTATTCTCTTTGTTTATGCGGCCATTGCATCTTTGCTTCCTGTTTGGATGCTACTGCAGCCTCGTGATTTCATTAACGGTATGCAATTACTTGTTGGCTTATTCTTACTTTACGGCGCCGTATTTTTTGCTATGCCGGATATCACGGCCCCTGCGTTTAACATGCAAACTGCTGTTGACTCGCCAAGTATTATTCCCTTGTTGTTCGTCACCATTGCCTGTGGTGCTGTGTCTGGTTTTCACGGCATAGTGTCATCAGGTACCAGCTCGAAGCAGCTTGATAAAGAAACAGACGCGCGTTTTGTCGGGTATTTAGGCGCAGTAGGCGAAGGCTCACTTGCGCTTATTACTATTGTTGCGGTTAGTGGCGTCGCCTTTGCTGCTTCACCGGAAGAGTGGCATGAAGTATACAGTCACTTAGGCGCCGGCAGCGTTGGCGCGTTTATTACAGGTGGCGCGAACCTTATACAGCAAGGCTGGGGGCTACCGGTAGATTTCTCTTCAACGATACTTGCGGTAATGGTCGTGCTATTTGCCGGTACCACTATGGACTCTGGTGTACGTCTTCAGCGTTACATTATACAAGAGTGGGGCGATATCTACTCAATCAAAGCGCTTAGAAACGGTGTGGTAGCAACGCTACTTGCAGTGGGATGCTGTTTGTTACTCGCATTTGGTGCAGGCGGTGCTTCAGGAAGCGGCGGTATGATCATCTGGCCACTTTTCGGTTCGACCAACCAGATCCTAGCCAGTCTTACCCTATTGGTTATATCAGTGATGTTGATCAAGTTAGGACGTCCTGCAAGGTATACGCTTATACCTATGGTATTTGTGTTGATCATGGCTTTCTTCGCTGGGCTGATAAAGCTTAAAGAGTACTACATAGAAGGTAACTACTTGTTGGTGTTCTTAGACGCAGTTGTGCTTGTTGTCTCAGTACTTGTAATGCTAGAAGCGTTCTCTGTAGTCTCTAAGCTTAAAAAGGAGTCGCAGAACAAAGCGACACAAGAAAAACAAGCCCAATAGTTAAATGGGCACCGATAGTGTTTTTCATGGTTGACCTCGGGGTTTAAAAGCACACTCACGAGATAGTCAACATTCGGCCAGTACATTTGTACTGGCCATTTTTACGCACGTTTAATCAGACTAATCGGTTTAGTTGATTTTCTGTCATACGTCATATCTGTTATTATTCACTATGAATTTAAACATCGTTATTTTGTCGTAGGGGTAAAGCTACCTTAGGTTAAAATAGCAAGCGAGGCACAGTGTCAGATATCATTTTACTTGGGCAAAATTTCCTAGCGCTTTTCGTTGAATCTGCGCCATGGCTGCTTTTAGGTTTGTTGGTGGCCGGGGTTATGCACGAACTTGTGCCTGTCTCTTTTTTAGAAAAGCACATGGGAAGCGCCTCGTTTAGCTCTATTAGTAAGGCGGCGGTGATCGGTGCGCCTTTACCGCTATGTTCATGTGGCGTTATTCCTGCTGCCCTCGGTCTGCGCCGCAGTGGCGCATCAAAGTCCTCTACCATTTCATTTCTTGTGTCTACACCAGAAACTGGCGTAGACAGTGTTTCAGTGTCTTATGCGTTACTCGGCCCGCTTTACGCCATCGTAAGGCCAATCGCGGCTATTATCAGCGCAATCTACGCAGGCTTGATGGTACGTTTTTTTGCAGAGCGCGATGTAACCGCACAGCAAGTAACGAAACCGCTGTCGACGAATGAAACCTCATCATGTTGTTCTTCAAAAACAGCGCGAGAACCAGAGCCTCAGCTTGAAGCGAGTTGCTGTGCGAGTGACAAAGGGCATAGCCACAATGATGTAAACACCACGCAAGGGGCTCTGGGTACAAATAGTTCAAAAGTGACAAAGGTGCTCTCGTACGCAAGTGGAAAGCTACTCGAAGACATCGTCGTTTGGTTGTTAATTGGCTTAGCGCTAGCGGCAGCCATTAAAACTTGGGTACCTACCGACTTCTTAACGCAATGGGGAGATGGACTTGTTGCCATGTTGGTAATGGCGCTGATAGGTATTCCAATGTACATATGCGCGACGGCTTCAACACCGCTCGCGGTTGGCTTTCTTGCCGCAGGGCTATCGCCAGGCGCCGTGTTGGTATTTTTAATGGCAGGCCCAGCAACAAACGTATCGACAATGGGCATGATAAAGCAGGAAATGGGCGCACGAACCTTAATACTTTATTTGTTTAGCGTTATGTCTGCCAGCATTGGGTTTGGCTACGCCCTAAACCAGCTTGTTTCGTCATTCTCTTTAGCATCGATGATAAAAACCCAAAGTCACATGCACGAGCACGGTGCTAATGTGCAAGTTATTTACGGCATTTGTGCCGTTTTACTCGCTGGTTTAATGCTAAGACTAGGAGTTAAAAAACTGCAGAATTATCGCCAAAATCACTCGCAGCACTCGGCGTGTTGCAGCTAGGCTATACTGTGCGCTTTCCCATTTTCGATACAGGCGCTCACTTGTCGTGAACAGAGCGCTTGTATATCCCGCTCTATTATCCATAATAGTCGCTCAACTTATTAAAACTAAAATGCGTTTTAACCTACAAGGACGCTTGGAACAACTACATGCTTTTACTTATTGTGTACGTCTTCATTGCACTGGGCTTTTCTTTTTTGTGCTCCATTGCAGAGGCTGTAATTCTGAGTGTTTCGTCAGCGTATATCTCGGTATTGGAAAAAGACGGCAAACCAAGCGGCGCGCTATTGCGCAGTCAAACTGATAATATAAATACGCCGCTATCGGCTATATTAACGCTGAACACTATCGCTCATACCATGGGTGCGGCGGGGGCTGGCGCCCAGGCAGCAGCGGTGTTCGGCGATGCATATTTAGGCGTGATCTCAGCTGTACTGACGCTGCTTATCCTTATTTTCTCGGAAATTATTCCTAAAACACTAGGGGCAACATACTGGCGTACGTTGGCTCCGGTTACGGCTTATTTTCTTAAGTACCTTTCGCTTATTCTCATGCCGTTTGTGAAAATGTCAGAGCTTATGACTAAAGGGTTTAAGGAAGACAGCCCACTTCGAGGCTTAAGTCGCAGCGAGCTACATGCTATGGCTGAATTATCAGGGCAAGAAGGCCAACTTGCTAACCATGAAGCGGCGTTCTTACAAAGCTTGCTGAGCCTGCATGAGCTTAAAATAAAGGATGCAATCACCCACCGAACCGCCTTGTTCAAAGTCTGCGAGACCATGACAGTAGAGGAGTTTTTTCATAAGCACGCCAGTATAGAGTTTTCCCGTATTCCCGTTTTTGAAGACAAAGATTCAGAGAACATTACGGGCTTTGTTATGCGCTCAGATTTACTGGTGGCACAGGCGCGGGGCAATACCGAGAAGCCGCTTTCTGAATATGCTAAAGATATGGTCACGGTACTTAACACTATGCCCTTGTCGGTAACGTTCGAACACTTTATCAATAAGCACGTACACATGCTGCTGGTAGTGGATGAGTACGGCGGCTTGGAAGGGGTGCTAACCCTTGAAGATTTGCTTGAGCGTTTGTTAGGCGTAGATATTATTGACGAGAAAGACACCACAGTAAGCATGCGCCGGCTGGCCAAGATGATGACGAAACGCAAAGAGCAGATGATGATTAAAAATGTGCCCGATGCGTCTCTTGAGAACTCATCGAAAAAAAACTAAGCTAGTGGGATAGGCGTAATGATGTACAAACCCATGATTAAGGATGATTTATATGAAAGCAGTACAATGGAAAAGTAAACGCAATTCCTTCTCTCATACGCAAATATATACTGCTAAGCAAAACAAGCGGGTTTTCGTTTTGGCAACACTGTTTACGTCGCTTTTAGCAACCAGCGCAGTAGCCCAAGAACTCAGCATTCCCTGTGATGAAGTTGAAGAAAAAGCACTAGCAGAAGCCAAGACTAACGAAGTGGAGCGGATAAGTGCATTTAAACCTGCGACCCCGTTAGAGCGCGTTGACCCTAGATATCCTTCTTCTGCAGCGAGAAAAGGCCGTGAAGGCTGGGTTAGGCTGAGCTACGTTATTGATGAGGAAGGCAGAGTGAAAGACCCTGTGGTAGAAGACTTTTTCGGAAGCCCCTCTTTTAAGCGCAGTGCGCTATCAGCCGTTAAGAAGTGGCAGTATAATCCAGCAATAAAGGACGGTGAACCTACTCAGCAATGTCACCAAGCTGTTCAAATGGATTTCGCCTTAGTCGGAAAAACGGGCGCCACACGTAAATTTATTAAAGCGTATAAAAACGTAGATGAGATATTTAAAGCGGGTAATGTTGAAGCGGCAGACGAAGCTTTTAAAGAGCTATCAAGTTGGGATACGTTAAATCGTTACGAGAATGCTTGGTTGCTGAGCTTGGAATCACAGATTGCAGGTGCTAAAGGCGACATCGAAAGGGAAGCGAAAAGCTTATCGCGGTTGCTTGCTAGCAATGGACAAAAGCGCTTTAACAATGCCGTGTTTGATGACGACTACGTGGCTTACGCGCTTCAAAGAAAAATCCTTCTGGATGCTCAGCGCGGGTACTATGCGGAGGCGTTAAAGTCGTACAGCACACTTCAAGAAATGGAAGAGCAACAAGCGCGCGTTGACGAGATCGCTGCAATTATACAAAAGATCGAAACATCAATTGCGTCTGAAAATAATCTAAAGGTACCTGTGAGCATAGGGGACAATGGACGTTGGTTCCATACGCTGGTAAGAAACAAGTTTGCTTTTAATAACATACAAGGCGAACTTGATACTGTAGAAGTGCGCTGTGACTCTCACCGAGAAAAGTTCACCGTAGCCGAGGCTCATGTTTGGCATATTCCACAGAGCTGGGGGCAATGCCAGGTTATGGTTAAAGGTGACAGTGAAACAAAATTTGATCTAGTCGAGGTTGCCAAAGGTTAAGCTTCGGCTTTTTTAGCTTAAAGTGATGTGAATGCGCCAGTGGCAAGTCGCATTTAATAGTCGCCGAAAGCTGAATCAAACTCATCGTCAAGGCTTATGGTTGTATTAAGCGCCCATGTTACTTGAGTATCGGTAGACACAGAAATGGACTGTGGAGGGAGCGCTTTTTCACCTTCCACTTCGGGATGCCAAAAACGGACGGTGTATTCACCGTGGGGTAGCGAGACTAAAGATTGCCCCTCTGTATTGGTTTTTCCAAAATACGGCGAGTCGGATACAACAATGTACCCTAACATCCAATCATGAATATTACAGCCAATATCCACAATACCTGCATTTTCAAAGCGTAAAGGCTCTGCCGTAAACTCTTTATAAAGCTTTAGTTCGAATTGTTTCGTAGGTGAAAATGAATAGACGTGGTGAAACAAATTATCCGCATTAGGGAAAGTCACTTCAGTACCCGCTTTTACCACAAGCACGTGAGGTTCAAACTGTTTATCTATTTGATTCATTACGGCTGGCTTTTGGTGTGGCATTTGATGCTCATCCACCTCAAACTGCGGCTCAAATAGAAATACGCCGTTATCGACAGGCTCACCATCGCTATCATTCAGCGTGATAGAAAAGCTAGCGGTTTGGGCATTTTGTCCTAAGGCCATACCTGAACAAGCCATAAGAAGAAGGGCGGTAAAAAGTGTCTTATATTTCATCCAAGTACCACAAAGGTTAGGGTTAAAAGAGAGCATCGATTGAATTATACCAGTCCGTATAGATAATTACCCACTCAGCGAGAGTTAAAATGTTCGTAATCGCGGCGTGTTACCGCAGGTATAGTGGCTCTACATCAAGGTGACACAACAAAGAGTACGGACATTTTAAACTCGCCCTTCGGGAAGGTCTGGCAAGCTTCCTAGCTTCATTCTGGGAATTTGAAAGGGAGCAGCCATTCCTGCATTCCCACGCTTTGCTAGGAAACTTGCCAGCGCCTTCTGAGTGGGCACTTATCTATGCGGATTGGTATTAGTCATAGAATAAACTCAGTAATATACAACTCGCTACACCTTTAGTATAAGACCTTGTTGACTAGGTGTTTATTTCGTTCGCTCTCAAGAAAACTTTTGCGATAGTACTTGTGTCAGATTGTGCTTGAGTTTAATCGCGGTTAAACCTGAGAAAACTTTCTGACCAAGTTATGGTAAACATGATGAAGTCCATCAAGCTGCTCTCGCTCTGCGGTGCCTACGTTAACCAATGATTGAATGCTTTGATCAAGCTGGAAAAGGGTTTCACGCATTTGCTGGTCGCTCACCATGCTTTGTATCCATGTAATGGCCGCGATGCGCTCGCCTTTCGTGACGGGCGTGACTTTATGGAGGCTCGATGAGGGATATAAAATGGCGCTTCCGGCATCGCACTTAACTTTTTGTTCCCCGAACCCGGTTTGAATAACTAATTCTCCGCCTTCATAGTCTTCTTTAGGCGTTAAGAAAACGGTCATCGACATATCGCTTCTTAATACATCTGGCGTGTTCGGAATACGCATAATGGCGGCGTCTACGTGATAGCCGTAGGTTTGCGACTCGCTGTAGCGGTTAAAGCAAGGTGGAAATATACGTTGAGGCAACGCGCCTGAGATGACGGTAGGGTTATTGCCCAGCTTACTTAGTAACGCGTTAGCAAGCTGCTGAACGCGACTGTCTTGGGCGTCTGCCTGACCATTATTTTTAACACCTGCCGCCATACCCATTGCCGTGCTCTTCCCGTCATTAAAGGGAACACTCGCTAACTGCTGGCGAAACTGAGTCACTTCGTCTTTTGTCAGTAGGTCATCAATAATAATCATGTTTTCAACGCTTTTAAGGGTGTTTTTAATATAAAAAGACCTAGGCAGTTGCCTGCCTAGGTCATACTAGCATTAAAATTCGTAGCTAACGGTACCTGTAATGTTGCGACCATCACCGATATACATGAAGGCGCCAGAACGGTAGGCTGCCGTCCAGTATTCTTCGTCAAACAAGTTTCCAATGTTAACACGGAAAGTTAGTGACTCTGAGTGATAGTAGTTAGCAAATAGATTAACCACTTGATAATCAGGAACTACGATAGAGTACTCTCCGGTTTCAGCGCTATAGCCAGCTGCAGTATCTGGTTGACCACCATACATTTCTGACTGATAGCTGTAGTCTCCACCAAAGGCAAATTTCTCGTTAGGCTGATAACGCATTTGAATATAGAAACTCTCATCAGCAAAGTTACTTAGTGCTAAGCCAAGGTTATCTTCACTGTATGATTTAAGCACTTCTGAGTCCATGAACGCAGCAGACGCCTGAATGCTAAGCTTATCGGTAATGTCACCGCTTAAACCAAACTCAATACCTTCTACGCGGTTTTCACCGGTATTCAATGTGCCAAGCGTTGAGTAGGCATCACCTACACTTTCATGTACATCACTTTTGGTGATACGGAAAAGTGCTGCATTGGCGACTAGCTTTTCATCGAACAGTGACCATTTGGTACCTAACTCAATGTTTTCTACTTGTTCTGGGTCTGCTTGAGATGCTTGTTCTGGTGTACCACAAATACCGCCATAACCACAGTTAGCACCAAGATCTGACTCACCGCCGTTTATGTTGGTTGCCGTGCTATACGAGGCGTAGATATTGCCGTTTTCAGTTACGTCGTAAACTAAGCCTAAATGACCGTTGTACAGTTCATCCTCGAAGGCATAAAGCTGATCACCACTGCGTCCTGACGTTGCATTGGTGTAATCGTAGCTATCTACACGAAGACCGGTGAAAACGTTAAGGTCATCGGTAAGTTCAAAGGTGTCCATAACATAGAGTGAGTAGGTTTCAATATCAAACAGCGCATCTGCATCACCACGTGTGAAGGCTTTGCCCATTAATCCACTGATGTTTTCAACTTTGTTGCCACTGCCATCTAACAAGCAATAGCTTTCAGATACACCGCGGCGGCCGCTGGTTAAACAGTTTGATGGATTGGTGTAATCCATATTGAACACGCCGTTGTCTACCGACTCATCGGTATATTCAAAACCGAATACAAAGCGGTGGTCAACGCCTGCGAAAGCCGTATCCCAAAAAAGGTTAAACTGTGTAGTTACATAGTCAACTTCCTGCCAACCTTGGTGGTTGCTCAATGAAAGCGTATACGCCCCTGGTGCAGTAGGGTCTGTTGCGTCACGGTTCGTGCCGCGCATACCTGTCGTAATATATTCGTTTTCCGTTTTACCTACACGGGTTGCGTTATAAAAACGCACGTTATCGCTAATGTCATACTCAGTACGCAAGGTGAATGTGGTCACTTCCGAGTTCTGGAAGTCCTCGTCTTGTGCATACACAGGTATATCTTCAAGCGGGTAGCCTGCATCACGATCGTAATAGCTACCTAGGTCAGGAATGTCTTCTGCATTGAGGTAATACAAGTCGCCAGTGAACGACAAGCGGTCAGTAGGCTGATTCACATAAGAAAGCTGCACACCTTCACGGTCACGCTCAATGCCTTCACGTCCTGGCTTATCTTCAGAAGAATAAAGGCCATTTAATCGCACTGCGCTGGTTTCACTAAGCGTTTTGTTTAAATCAACGGTTAAACGCGTGTGCTCATCGGTACCAACTGCGGCATCAACACGGCCGAAGTTATAAGCGGTAGACGCCTTTTTGGTGATAGAGTTAACCGCACCACCTGAAGAGCCACGGCCTGCGAAAGTAGAGCTCGGGCCTTTAGTAATTTCAACACGCTCGGTTGCGAAACTTTCACGTGTTGTCATACCGGGGTCGCGCAGACCATCAACAAATACGTCACTGCGCGCTTCGTGGCCACGAATGATGTAGCGGTCACCAAAAGCATTACCATTCTCACCAGTACCTAACGTTACACCAGCTTGCGCTTGTAAAATGTCTTTAAGGTCGGTTCTTCCGCTTTCTTGAATTTGGTCTTGAGTAAGAACACTAATGGTTTGTGGTGTATCGACTAAGTCCGCTAAGCGTCGAGGATCGCCAGACTTGTTGTAGCGGTAGATAGATTGCTGAACGCCATGAATGCGAATGAGCTCTATGGATTCATCAGATGCTGCTTTACATTCAGCAGATGTCGCATCTTCGCACTTCTCTACATTTTCCTGTGCCATAACTGCACCGCCGCCAAATGCCAGCGCCGCGGCGATGGTTTGTGCACCCATCGTTAATTTAGTGTTTTTCATTCTGTTTCCCTTGAGTGTGCGTAAGGACGACGAAGTTTATGTAATCAGATGGCTAATGTAAATATAAATGATAAACATTCTCATTATTACATTTTAAAAGGAGATTTTAATATTGCTAAACTGAAGGGTTAGTAGACTCGGGTGCTATAACACAAGTTGCTGATTTTCCCATTTTTTTAAAGGCTTTAATAAGGGGGCTAACTAACAAAAGGGATGCTATTTGCAAGTCACTGTGGTTGGTCTCGTGCCAAGCATCAATAATCATAATGGGAAAGTAATAGTGACAATAACCCCAGTGCCATCTGTCTTGTCGTTCAGTAAAAGCTGGCCCTTATGAAAATTTGCAATCATATTAGCGATGTACAGGCCGAGACCTAAATGGGGGGAGTGAGTGGTATTTTGCATCTCGTTTTCTTTTCTAACCGATACCATAGACTGGGTTAGCTGGCTTTTCATACCTTGTGGCAATAACGGACCAGGGTTGCTTACGCTCAAAAACACCTGCTTGTCTTTTTTTTCAAGAGAAATCACAATTTCGTCGTTGTCTTGGCTGAAATCTACCGCGTTTGAAATAACCTTATCAAAGAGTTGAGCCACTAACTCAGCAGAGCCATAAACGGGTAGCGTATTATCTGACGTTGAAAAGCGCCAAATCCTTTGCGCATAAGCGTGTTTATAACCTTCAACGCACCCCTGTATTACTTCAACAATATTAAACTGGGCCATATCTTCTTGAGCAATGGCTTGTTCAAGGCGGGTCGCTTCACTCATGCTGTTTAAGATAGTGCTTAAGCGATTCACACCAGACTGAGCGCGCTCTACGAATACCGCTTGTTGCGACGTGTCGTTAACATGAGAAAGCATATCTAGTGACGATTTTACCACTGCAATAGGCGTTCTTAGCTCGTGAGATAAACGTGACGCCATATTTTCCAAATAGGAGTTATATTGCTGCAAGCGTGAAAGAACATCGGCGAAAGAGCGGGATAGGTCGCCAATTTCATCTCGCTGATTAGATGCCGGCAAGGTGCCAATAATTTTTCCGTTATCGTCAATAACGGCTTCAGTATCATCTCTCAGCGAGCGAATGCGATTGGAAATGCGCGTAGCAAACAGCAGCAGGCCTAAGGTACCTATACTCATCACCGCTAATATCACGTGAAATAACTGTTCTAATGCACGGTTTCTTAACGTGCGTATGCCGTTTGTCGTTTGCTCAACGATAACCGCGCCCATTACGTTACCTTCAATAAAAATAGGGTAGGCGGCGGAAAGTACTATGGCTTTGTTATCAGGTGACAAGCGCCATAATGACTCGGGCTGACCGTTCAGTACGGTGCCTAAGTCTTGCCCTACAAGGGCGTATGCGTCGTCAAGCTCGTCAATAAAGTCAGCCGGTGGGCGTGTAAGAATTTGGTAATAAAGAGGAAGTAACCACTTACTTTCAACCCAGTGCCAAACGGGGTTAGACGGTGATTCTTTTTTATCCACTTCAATACCCGTTGCTGATTGAATATCGCCAGCGCGGGCGAGTACTCGCTTGTGTTTATCTACCACCCATACGCGAGAGTCGGCATATTTTAGCCCAGCCAGTATGCGCTCTATTTCGGGGGAGGGGGTGATAACCGTGCCAAGCTCACTAAGCACCTTAGTGTTAGCGCTACCTAACGCGTACTGCTTAAGCCGGTTCGTACTATTATCTACATCGACGAGGGTAAAAGCTAAACCGCCAGTGGTCATCGACAGCGGAAAGCGTAGCTCAATGTTGTAACCTGTCGCGGTTTCTTGCCAGCGGCCTTGTATCGATAGCGCGTTCTCTACCGCTCGCGTCGTTGTAGTGTTTTTCGCTAACTTATAGGCGTTAACCCAACCGCTTTCATACGGCGCAACAACATATCTTGCCAATTCACCTTGTGGCGTTTCCATGCCAATCAGCAGGTGGTCGCCGGTTTCGACGCTTAAACTATTGGGCTGACGCCATAACAGAGTGTCATCGCTAACTTCAAACATGGCATAAAGAAACTGCCCATAGCGGCCTACCATGTGTGTAAAAGACAAGCTGGTCGGCTTGCCGTCGTACCCGTTGTAATACTCGATAACCTCATCACCATCATATTCACTTATTAACTCACTGACTTGCTGCCAGTCGTTGAGTTCGCCATCAAGGCGAATGGGCGACGGAATAGGCGGGGCGTAAAGATCAGTGCCGGGGCGTACGTCTTGAAGGTATGCCGATTGGCTATCAAAAAGCGCAGGACGTTCATGAAGTGCGGTGGCAACAGCGCGGGCGGTGCCAATCATGGTTTGTTCTTGGCCGTTACGCAGGTACTGCTCAAGCTCCCACACGTAGTTGTAACCCAGGTAGGGGATGGTGAACAAAAACAGCGACAGCACCATAAGCTGAAGGCGAATAGAAAAGCGAAATCCCATGATTTTAATACACAGCCTTGTTATTTAGCCCTGGTACACAAACTCGTTTACTCGCCCTATCATATTGCCCCCTAGATACCGTTATTTTGTATTACGCTGTGCCACTAGCCCCTTAAAGCTGCCAGCGATAACCCATGCCGTACACCGTATCGATGTGATCAAAGTTAGGGTCTAACTGCACAAACTTTTTACGCATACGCTTTATATGGGAAGTAATGGTGGTGTCGTCTACCACCATGCGAGACTCGTCCATTAACTGTTGGCGGCTTTTTACATGCCCCGGTCGCTTAATAAGGGCGTGCAACATCCAAAATTCGGTAACAGTAAGCAAAACCGCTTGGTTCTGCCAACTTACGGTCATTCGCGACACATCCACTTTCAAATCGCCTACTTTAAGCTCATCTTTTTGCTCAGAGGGGGCAGCAAGTAAGTCTGTTCTTCTAAATAACGCAGCGATACGCGCCAATAAGTGGGCCATACTAATGTCTTTAGTCAGGTAGTCGTCTGCACCCATTCTAAGGCCACTTATAGTATCCACATCGTTATCTCGGGCGGTAAAAAAGATAATAGGCAGCGTTTGCGATAGCCCTCTAAGCTGCTGACACAGCATGAAACCACCTTCTATTTCATCTTTTAAGCCAATATCTATAATGGCCAAATCAGGCAGCGTATGGTTAAACGCCTCAGCAGCAGATGGCCTATCTTCATATGCTTTAACGCTATAGCCCTGCGCTTTTAGCGCCATAATGTAGTTTTCTCGAATGGCTGCGTCATCTTCTACTAATGCGATTGTCTTTGGCATACATTAATCCGCAATTTAAAGTGTTATAGAGCGCACACTATACCTGTGAAAACGGCGGTTTGCTTAAGTTCGACATAAAATCCATAAGCCCGCCTCATTTATGCCATATTTGAGATACGTATTTAGACGCCTTCACCCCAGTCTCCCCCTAAGCGTTGTAGGCTGTACGGCGTGCTAGGCTAGACCCCGCCACAGATTAGCGGCCTTTAAAAAGCATCATAACATTTCCATAATTGACGGCTTTTTATGCCATGAATGTGGGGTTAAATATCTCGTGTCTGATGAAGGTTAGCTCGTTAGACATCATGGCCGTAAAGCCCTGTAGTCAATAAGCTAACTGATTCTACCGTAGAAGCAGTAAGGCTGAACTTCTACGCTAAAAAACTACCCTTTGCGCTGTGTGCTACCCCAACGGTACACAGCGCGTTTTTGTTTAAGCCTCACCTTTAAAAAAAGTGTTGCTTCGCTTTTAACCCTGTATCTACAGCTAAGGTTGAAATTGGCGCTTTTGCTATCATTTACTACTCCTTAAACCGTTTAAAGCAACCACTAAGCGCGAGTGTATTCATTTAATAGCATGAACTAGGTTACACTTTGTCAATTAAGATAACCAAATCTTACCTACGCGGGTTAGATGTCACACTCTCAATACAGGTAAATCATGAAAGCGTTGGATATTCAGGGGTTAACGAAAACCTATAAAGGCGGTGTGCAAGCGCTAAAAGGCGTAGATCTCACCGTGCAAGAAGGAGACTTCTTCGCACTACTTGGTCCGAATGGGGCGGGTAAATCTACCACTATTGGTATCATCAGTTCATTGGTTAACCAAACAAACGGAAGCGTTTCTGTGTTTGGTTACGACCTCACAACGCAGAAAGAACAAGCTAAAGCCTGTATAGGGTTAGTGCCGCAAGAATTCAATTTCAATCAGTTTGAAACCGTACTGCAAATTGTGCTCAACCAAGCGGGCTATTATGGCGTTCCGCGTAGCGTAGCCAAGGAACGCGCTAAAAAATACTTGGCCCAACTAGACTTATGGGAAAAGCGCGATGCACGGGCTCGCGAATTATCTGGCGGTATGAAGCGCAGGCTAATGATAGCTCGCGCGCTTATGCATGAACCTAAATTGCTTATTCTCGACGAGCCAACCGCGGGTGTTGATATTGAAATTCGCCGCTCTATGTGGGGCTTTTTAGAAGAGATCAATCGTCAAGGCATCACTATTATCCTCACTACCCACTACCTTGAAGAAGCAGAAATGCTGTGCCGTAACATCGCTATTATTAACAAAGGCACCATCGTAGAAAATACCAGTATGAAAGCGCTGCTTTCGAAGCTGAACGTAGAAACCTTTGTGCTGGACATCAAAATACCTGAAACCGCCGCAAAGGCCAGTGGCTTACTGGCCGGTTTTGAACACCGGCTTATTGACGACCACACCCTTGAAGTAGACGTAGAGAAAACCGAAGGCCTAAACCCCGTGTTCACTCAGTTAAGTGAAAAAGGCGTTCAGGTTATGAGCATGCGCAACAAATCAAATCGCCTTGAAGAGTTGTTTGTACGTTTAGTTGAATCGGCTAAGCAAGCCGGCTAAGCGAAAAACGGGAAAGGTGAGAATTAATGAAAACTGAAAGTACACAAATGAATACAGAACAAAACGTAGGGTGGTTTAAGCAAAACTACGTGGCCCTAACCACTATCTGGATAAAAGAATGCACGCGCTTTTTGCGCATATGGGTACAAACCCTTGTACCGCCGGCCATTACGATGAGCTTGTACTTCGTCATATTTGGAAGCCTTATTGGTAACCGTATAGGCGAAATGGGCGGCTTTACCTACATGGAGTTTATTGTTCCTGGGCTGATAATGATGTCTGTTATCACAAACTCATATGCGAACGTGTCTTCATCGTTTTTTAGCGCTAAGTTTCAGCGTAATATTGAGGAGCTATTAGTCTCTCCGGTGCCCACATCGGTCATTATTTTAGGGTACGTCGGTGGCGGTGTCGCCCGGGCTATACTCATTGGTATTATTGTGACCTTGGTATCGCTTTTCTTTGTCGACGTGCAAATTCACCATCTTGGCATTATTGCGATAACCTTATTGCTTACCTCTACCTTGTTCGCTACAGCAGGTTTAATTAACGCCGTGTTTGCGAAAACCTTCGATGATATTAGCGTTGTGCCTACGTTTGTTTTAACACCGTTAACTTATTTAGGTGGGGTATTTTATTCTCTTACTTTGTTACCCGAATTTTGGCAGTGGGTAAGTAAAGCGAACCCTGTTGTGTATATGGTGAATGGCTTCCGCTATGGCTTTTTAGGTGTATCCGACGTGGATATCACCCTGTCTCTAAGCTTGCTGGTGGGCTTTAATGCGCTGCTATTTAGCGTAGCTTACTACTTACTTAAAACTGGAAAAGGTATTCGCAGTTAATGGCTAGCGGCAACTCAAGAGAAATCACTACCTCGCAGGTAGGCGTTCACGACAAGCTGGACGACTTGGTGAAAAAGTATCAGGTTAGTGAAAATAAGCGGCCTATCAGTGCTCATACCCAAGCGGCGTTTGACGAGGTGAGTAGGTGGCTTGACGGCTTTGACGGTGAGGTGATTTTGGACTCTTGCTGCGGCGTGGGTGAAAGCACGGCCAATATAGCGCGGGCAAACCCCGATGCCCGCGTGATTGGTGTGGATAAATCAGCGCTTCGCGTTGATAAACATGAACACTACAGCGCAGCGCAGGATAACTACAAAGTGATCCGCGCTGATGTGAACGACCTGTGGCGTTTAGTTAAGCAATCGAATTGGAATGTTACCCAGCACTTCTTGCTTTACCCCAATCCGTATCCAAAGAAAACTCAGGTACAAAAGCGTTGGCATGCCAGTGCGGCAATGGTCGATTTAATGGCGATAACGCCCAATGTGGAAGTACGTAGTAACTGGCTGGTTTACTTAATGGAGTTTGCGCAGGCCGCAAAGCACTACGGGTTAATCTCTGATTTAACTGAGGTTACGGGCAGCGTTCACATGACCCCCTTTGAAAGAAAATATCGAGGCAGTGGGCAAGCATGTTGGCAGCTACATTGTCGAAGTGAAGAAAGCTGATATACGTCAAAAACGCTTGTTTATGCACTAGGCAGATGCCAAGGCATCTGCCGTCAATTAGCGAATAACAGAAAACGCTCACACCCTGCGGGGCCGAATCTAATGACGGGCTTTAGCGCTTCGAACATTTGCCAGTGGTGGGCTAAATACATAGCCTTGAGCATAGCGAATAGGCAAGCGCTTCACACTTTCTAAGTGAGCCTCGTCTTCAACGTGCTCGGCAATAGTACTCACGCCGTGGCGTTCACATAGCGACAGTAAATAATCCACATACTCTCGCACGGCTTCTTGCTGGTTGTAATGTTTTATTAATCCGCCAGCTAATTTTATTCCCCTTATCGGCAAATTCATTAGCGCACGTATGTTTCCCGGGCACGACCCCACATTATCTACAAACACACCTAGCCCAGCATGCGCGCTTTTTTCTATAAACGTAGTTAAACTTTTGGGGGTAGAAAGGGCCGTTGATGCGCTCACTTCTATGCTAACTCGCTCAGGCGTTGGGTAGCTTGCTAAATGTGTAATAAGGGTATGGGTTAATTCCTTGTTCTCTAAATCTTTCGCGGTAATGTTGATGTTCCATGGAATATTTACGTCGTGAAAATAGCTCGCGCACTGCACAAACATGTTTGCAGCCAGTGAATTTACATGCTGCTCACGCTCAATAAGATATAAAAACTCGCTGGGAAGAAACGTCTTATCGCCTTGGGTAATGAGGCGCGCTAGACATTCATAACGCCACACTCCTTGACTGTTTAAATCAACGATAGGCTGAAAATAAGGCACGATATCTTCAATGGAGAAATCCTCGGATATTTCGCGTATGGGCATAAACCGACCTCCTTGCATTGTCGTAATAAATTAACTGCTGGGTTAACTGCCTATACCGCTCGATTTGTATAGCACGTTCAACATCAACACTATTCACAAATTAAATATAGTAGAGAGTGTGAAACTTTGCGGCGCTAATTTTAAAGTAGTAATGTGTGTCACTCTGGTCGCTTGTTATCGGTAAACCGAGTTCCACGGTTAGCCGGTTTGTATATTAAAGCTGACTAATCAGTCTGCATCGCTGGTTTTGTGCAACGAATTGCTTAGCGCTGCCTCTTGGCGAGCTAGGCAATCTGATGTAAAGTGCGACACCCTGAAAGTGTTGTGATAAGTTTTCAGGTTTGGCAACGAATGGACCGCGCCAATATACTTCAGCTTAACCGGTAACGCTTTCGGATAAGCTAGTAAATAGCTGCACTGATAAGTGCACGCTAGATGGCTGAAAGGAAAAGTAAGTGTCAGGCCGGTGTCCTACAAAACCGCCTGTTTATTTCGCCTAATAAACGTAGTGCGAAAGGTGTGAATGTTTTAAGTATGAGGTGTGTTGAGTGGGTGAAGCGCAAGTTAGTTTAGAGCACCTGTTTAGGGTCTTTACCAAACCTGAACACAAAGACTCAAAGCTGGCTCAAATTGAGCAGCATTTATCTGACAATATCTTAGATTTTCTGTCGCAGCACGTGGTGACAAAGAAGACATCGTTAGAAGAAATTGAAAAAGACTTCTCAGACTCGAAAGTACCTGAGTCGCCAGAGTTTGTGTCTACGCATGCTGAAAGCTTACTTGATAAGCTGGTTGCGCATTCTGTAAATACCTATTCACCGACTTTTATTGGTCATATGACCTCTGCGCTACCTTATTTTCATCTGCCGTTATCTAAGTTAATGGTGGGCCTTAATCAGAACTTGGTGAAAATTGAAACATCGAAAGCCTTCACGCCTTTAGAGCGTCAAGTGCTAGGTATGATGCACAACTTAGTGTACGACCAACCGCAACGCTTTTACGATAATCATTTACACAGCGCGGCGCACTCATTAGGCGCATTTTGCTCAGGCGGAACCATCGCGAACATCACTGCACTATGGGTAGCGCGCAACAAGCTGCTTGGCCCACAAGACGGTTTCTGTGGTGTCGCGAAAGCGGGTCTGGCAGCGGCATACCGACATCTCGATATAAACAACTTAGGCGTGATGTGCTCTAAGCGTGGTCACTACTCTCTGTCTAAAGCCGTTGATGTACTAGGTTTAGGTCGTGATCAGCTACTGACAATCCCGGCGCCGCGACAAACCCTTGATCCGGCAAAAGCCCTTCGTATTGGTAAGCGTTATCAGGAAGAGGGCAACAAACTCCTTGCTATAGTGGGTGTGGGCGGTACTACCGAAACCGGGCACGTAGACCCTCTTGACGAGTTAGCAGACGTTGCTAACGAGTTAGGCTGCTGGTTCCATGTGGATGCCGCGTGGGGGGGAGCAACACTGTTTTCTTCACGCTATCGCGATAGGTTAAAAGGCATAGAGCGCGCTGATTCGGTAACGATAGATGCTCACAAGCAAATGTATGTGCCAATGGGGGCAGGCATGGCCCTATTTAAAGACCCTCAAAATGCCAATGCAGTAAGGCATCACGCACAGTATATTTTGCGTGCCGGCTCGAAAGATTTGGGGGCCACCACGTTAGAAGGCTCTCGTAACGGTATGGCGATGATGGTCTATTCTGCCCTGCATATTTTCGGGCGGAAGGGGTACGAGCTACTTATCGACCGCAGTATTGATAAAGCGAAAGACTTCTCGCACATGATAGACAAAGCAGGTGACTTTGAATTAACCACCACCCCGACATTATCACTACTGACTTATCGAGTGTGCCCTGAAGAAGTGCAAGAAAAGCTTAAACACGCCGATGCCAACATGCGCAATGCGATTAATGAGAAAGTGGACGCCCTTGTTGTGGCTGTTCAAAAGCAGCAGCGTGAAGCGGGTAAGTCGTTTGTGTCACGTACGCGCTTAGAAGCGCCTGATTACCCTTCCCAATGTATTACGGTATTTCGTGTTGTGTTAGCGAACCCGTTGACCAGCCATAACGATTTAGCGGCTATTTTGGCTGAACAGCATCTTATTGCGAAAGAAACACAGGCGTGGGCAGAGTTGATGAACTTCGTGCGCGATTCTGAAAAGGTGGCGTCCTAGCTATTTTAAGCAGAACAGGGCCTCAGTATTCGCTCGACTAGACGGATGCAGGTTCGTTAGGCAACCAATTTAAATCAAATAAAAAACGCCCGAGACTGCTGTCTCGGGCGTTTTTTATTATTTCCATTTTGTCATTAAGCGGTATTTGGGAACGCTTACCCGTGATGGAAGCTAACATGCCGCTTTGGGGGGCTGTAATAGAAGGCCCTATCGAGTAATCTGAAGGTTATCAATAAGGCGTGTTTTTCCCATGAACATGGCAACTAACAGAACGAGTTCCTTGTCGTTTGCGGTGGCTGCTTTAAACGTGCTTGCGTTGACTACCTGACAATAATCTTTTTTAAATCCCTTGGCTTCAAGGTTGGCAACCATCGCGCCTTCAAGTTCTGAAAAGTTAATATTGCCACCCTCGATACCTGCTTTAATGCGCTGCATCTCTTCATAAATAGCACTCGCGGTGGCCTTTTCTTCCTCTGACAAATAGCCATTTCTAGAGCTCATGGCCAGCCCCGAGGCTTCGCGTTCTGTGGGTACACCGTGAATGGTAACCGCCATAGACAAATCGCGGGCCAATGTACGGATAACCTGCAGCTGTTGAAAGTCTTTTTCGCCAAAGAATGCGTCGTCTGGCTGCACCATATTAAACAGCTTAGTCACCACGGTAGCGACGCCGCGAAAGTGACCAGGGCGACTTGCGCCACAGTGAGAATCTGAAATGCCCGGTACTTCAACGAAGGTTTGGGCATCGAGGCCCGCAGGGTACATTTCAGCTACACTCGGTAAAAATACGGCGTCTGCACCTACTGAAATAAGCTTGGCTTTATCTTCTTCAATGGTGCGGGGGTAAGCGTCTAAGTCTTCGTTAGCGCCAAACTGCATTGGGTTAACAAAAATGCTTACCACAACGTTGTCGTTGTGCGCCTTAGCTTTTTTAACAAGCTTAAGGTGACCATCGTGCAGGTTGCCCATTGTGGGAACAAACCCTACACTCTCGCCATTGCGACGCCACGCATTAACGGTTTGGCGCAATGTGGAAATACTATCAATCACCTTCATATCTAACCTCGTTACTGAAAGCTGTGTTCTGGCGATGGGAACGCACCGCTTTGTACGTCTTCAATGTATTTAGACACGGCTTTACGCATATCGCCTGTTTCGACAAGGTAGTTCTTAGAGAACTTAGGCATGTAATTCGCGCTAATACCAAACATGTCATGCATCACTAAAATTTGGCCATCGGTATCTTTACCTGCACCTATGCCAATGACAGGAATGGTCAGTGCTTCGCTAACAGCTTTGCCTAGTGAAGAAGGTACGCATTCAAGGACTAATAGCTGAATACCCGCTTCTTCAAGAGCTTTTGCTTCGCTTAATAACTTCTCTGCTTGGCTTGCCTCACGACCTTGGACTTTAAACCCGCCAAATACATGCACCGATTGCGGTGTTAAACCCAAATGGCCACAAACAGGTACACCGCGCAGGTTCAGCCCTTTAATGGTGTCGCACAACCAACTACCGCCTTCCATCTTTACCATACTTGCACCTGCTGCCATTAACTTGGCAGCGTTTGCATAGGTTTGCTCTGGCGTGGCATAAGACATAAATGGCATATCGGCTAAGACGAACGCGCGCTCTGTACCGCGACGTACACTTTTAGTGTGATACGCAATATCATCGATAGTGACGGGGAGGGTGTCGTCTTCACCTTGAAGAACCATGCCTAAAGAGTCACCTATAAGAAGCGCGTCAACGCCTTGTTCATCGAACATTTTGGCGAAGCTAGCGTCATAAGCGGTTAAAGACGTGATCTTTTCTCCGGCCTGCTTTTTCTTAAGCAAACCCGAAACTGTTACTTTCTTCATGACATGTCTCAGATTGATATTGGTTGATATCGTGTGGCGAACTATACGGATTTTGCGGCTAATTGGAAGAGCGTAGGCGTCGAAGTCCATCTAGGGAGCAGTTTGCTACCCAAGCAGAAATCGGCTTGCCGTCGTGCATCACCATATTGGGCGCAATTTCAAACAGCGGCACCATGACGAATTCTCGCTCAGCCATTCCATAGTGCGGAATGATTAGGTCGGCAGTATCAATATTTTCACTGCCGTATAGCAAAATATCCAAATCGAGGGTCCGAGGGCCCCAGCGTTCGCCTTTGCGCTCACGGCCCTCTTCAAGCTCTATGCGCTGAAGCTGCTTTAGCAGCCCATGAGGCTTCAACGCAGTTTCTATCAAGCATACTGCATTGATGTAGTCTGGCTGATCCTGTGGGCCCATTGGTTTACTAGAGTACAGTGACGAGGTCTTTAAAACACGGGTATCTTCTAACTTGCCCATTGCGTCGAATGCTTTTTGGGCTTTACCTTCACTATCGCCAAGGTTACTGCCTACACCAATATATACGTGTTCTTTATGCATCGGGACCTCGCTTAGCGGGTTTACGCTTGCGTTTGCGAGGGCCGCCTTTGGCGCCACCTTCGCTTTTGCGAAGGGCGTTTAACATGCCCTTCTGCTTGCCGTTGTCAGCGTGTTGGAAGTGCGTCCACCACTGCGCTAGCTCTAGTAAGTCGCCACCTTCTACCTGGCCTCTTACTAGTAAAAAGTCATAGCCAGCTCTAAATTTAGGATGTGTTAGCAGTTGGAAAGCGCGGCGTCCAAAACGTTTTGGTAAACGCTGTTGTAAAATCCAGATATCTCGCACCACGGTGGAGAAGCGCTTAGGGATCATAATACGCTGTGTTTGACGGGAAATAACCTCGCCCGACGCAATATTGAATGCATCATGGGCATTTAAGCCAGATTCGCTTTGTAAATGCTGCGACTGTTCTTCAACCGGATACCACAGTAAAGCGGCGTATAAAAATGCCGGCGTAACACGCTGATTACTATTAATACGCTCATCGGTATTAGCTAGCACGCGGCGAACAAACTGCATTTCTCGGCTATTTTCGTCTTTTAAAAATGGCGCCAGCTGTGGGAATAGCGGCTCAATTAGTCCGTACTCGTGCAGCATCAAAAAGGTTACTTCCCCTTTGCCAGATAAAAACAGCTTTAGCGTTTCCTCGAAAAGGCGAGCGGGAGGAATGTTTTGCAGTAGGTTAGCCAGAGGCTTGATGGGTTCTGCGGTTTTTTCTTCAATGCGCATACCCAGCTTAACGGCGAAGCGTACAGCCCTTAACATACGTACCGGGTCTTCGCGGTAGCGGGTTTCAGGATCGCCAATAAGCTCAACTTCACGCTTTTCTATAGCGGCTAAGCCGTTTGCAAAGTCTGTTACTGTAAAATCTGCCACGCTGTAGTACATGGCATTGAAGGTAAAGTCGCGGCGTTCTGCATCTTCTTCTATCGAGCCAAATACGTTATCCCTTACGAGCTGTCCGTGAGAGTCCCGTTTCGCTACGACTTTCGCTTTAGGTACATTTTCGTCTTCATCTGACTCTTGATGGTGCCCGCGAAATGTGGCCACTTCAATGATTTCTCGACCAAACACGATATGTGCCAAGCGAAAGCGTCTTCCAATAAGGCGACAGTTTTTAAACAGGCCTTTAATTTGCTCTGGCGTTGCGTTGGTTGCCACGTCGAAGTCTTTTGGCTCGTGCCCCATCAAAATATCGCGCACACAGCCTCCAACCAAATACGATTCGAAGCCTGCTCCATTAAGGCGATACATTACTTTCAATGCATTTGCACTTATGTCTTCACGAGATATACCGTGCTCTCCACGGGTCATTGTCCTTGGCTTTAAAGCGTTAGGTGACGAACTCTCTTTTGAAAAAGCGCGCTTAACAGATTTAAAAACACGATGAATGATGATGGTATCTCCGCAGACTATAAAGGTTCGTTATAATAAGTTGATTCATGCTGTGGAACAATAATTTCGGCTGTTTTCACTACTTTTTTCCTACTCCACATGGAAATTGCCTCATTTAACACGGACTCAACGTTATTAAACGTTGCTGCATCAGGAAAGGAAAAGCCCAAAAAGTGCATTACGCGCACGATATTATCGATAGGTATGCTGTTGTTGACCGGGGCTGCCCGATTTTGTTTGCTTAATTTTCTGCCAGGCGCTACAGCTGCGACTGGGATGTGCCCATACTCAGGCGAAGTAAAACCAAGTGATTGATACACCGCCCGTTGTAAGGGGGTAACATCAATCAAATCACATCCTCTGATAACGTGGTTCACTTGCTGAAACACATCGTCAAGAACAACAACAAGGTTATAAGAAAATAAGCCATCTCTACGCTTTAGCACCACGTCCTCAGCATGTAATGCATCAGCGAAAGGCCCGCCCTCAGAAGCGTTAGTTTGCTGGTGGTTAAGTGAAAGCCCGGCGTGGGGCTTAACCTCACCCATAATTACATCGATGAAAGCGTCAAGGGGCACATCAAGTTTTAAACGTACTGCACTATCACCGTTTAACGGGAGGAGTGAACTACCCACGTGTTTATTACGACAGTGGCCATTGTAAACACCGCCCATGGCTTTAATTTGCTTCCGCGTACAGGTGCAGTAGTAAGCGCGCTCTTTCGCAATGAGCTCGTCAAGTACAATTTGGTAGCGTGCGTGCTGCTGACTTTGATAAAGCACCTCGTCGTCCCATAGTAATCCATGGGCTTCCAGCGTGCGAAGTATGTCTTTATCAACGCCGGCTATACAGCGGGGCTCGTCAATGTCTTCCATACGAACCAGCCATTTGCCGTTGTGGCTTTTAGCGTCGAGATAGCTGGCAACGGCAGTTACCAATGAACCGAAGTGAAGTTGGCCAGAAGGTGAGGGAGCAAAACGCCCTACATAACGGTTATGCATAATAAAGGGAGTTAATAAAAAGCCTCATCTTTGTGGGATGAGGCTTTCTGAATTAACATACTCTGGGTTAGTAACTTAACCTTGGAGCTGCTTTTCTTTGATTTCAGCCATAGTCTTACAGTCGATACATAGGTCAGCTGTAGGACGCGCTTCTAAGCGGCGAATACCAATTTCGATACCGCACGAATCGCAAAAGCCGAAATCGTCTTCTTCAATTCGCTTAAGCGTTTTTTCAATTTTCTTTATTAGCTTACGTTCACGGTCTCGTGTACGTAACTCAAGGCTAAATTCTTCCTCTTGAGCTGCACGGTCTACAGGGTCAGGGAAGTTTGCCGCTTCATCCTTCATGTGCGTTACCGTGCGATCAACTTCTTCGCGAAGCTGGTTGCGCCAAGCTTTAAGCAATAGACGGAAGTGTTCTAACTGGGGCTCGCCCATGTATTCTTCGTCAGCTTTAGGCTCGTATGGCTGTAAACCTGCCAGCGCTAATAGTCCTAGGGATTTTGTTTCTTTTCCTGTTGGCATGTGCCACATCTCCTACACTACGACATCCATCTTGTCCTGATTGGACCGATATCTATATCAGACTCGACAACTTCAGGCAATCAATCGTGTCTATGTAATTATTATGCTGGTGTGTCTTTTCTTCATTTAGCCAGCTGGCTACCAGCAAACGCATTAGTGCGTTCTCCCACTAAAACAAGGCGCAAATATGAAGGCGAAATGAAAAAAATCAACCTATTTTTTACAAAATTAAAGGGAGTGTTTGATTTAATAGGATTTTTTGTTCGTCTATTATGCAGCTTGCGGCAAGTAAGGATACGCCTGCGTCAGCGGCTTTCTTTACGCTTTCAGCGTAAGTTGGATCAATGTACTCAGCAACTTGAACACTTTCTATTGCTGTATGCTGAACGCAAAACAATAGGCTGGTCTTTATACCACTTTCAGCAAGACGAGCAAGCTCTAAACAATGTTTCGCGCCGCGCTGGGTTACCGCGTCGGGAAAAAAGCCTTTCGAGTTTTCCGCTAAGGTGACGGATTTAACTTCCATATACTCGATTATACCTTGGTGTTGAGCATTTTCGCGCTCAAGCGCAAAGTCGAAGCGACTATTCGCTGTCGGTGGTGTTACTTCTGCTTTCCACCGTGTTATATCAGAAAATTCCTTCAGTACCTTGTTATCGAGTGCTTCCGCCACCAACTTATTAGCATTGTGCGTATTAATGCCGATGAAATGGCCGTCAAAAGTTTGCGCGAGTTCCCATGTGTATTTAAGCTTTCGTTTAGGGTTAGTCGACTCGCTAAGAAACACCGTATAGCCAGGCTCAGCGCAGCCACTCATAGCACCAGTATTAGGGCAATGAGCGGTAACAATAGTACCGTCTTCAAGTTCGACGTCAGCAAAAAAACGCTTGTACCTTTTTATAAGCGTACCGCGTAGTAAAGAAGGTGAAAACTTCATGTGTCGCCTTTTTAATTAGAGAATGTTAGGCCTTGTTTTATGCCATCGCTGCTAAGCCAATGCCTCGATGGTAAGACGTTTAGTGCTAATACCTTACTTACTTCTAAGTGCAGTAAGGTTAAGGTGGCAAATGGGGTAAAAACCTAGAATATGGCGGCAAAGCATAACAAAGATTTGTGCAAGCGCAATACGCGCTTTCCAGCAACACAACGATGTATAAGGAATAAAATCCAATGGCAGAATTTACCGTTAGCCTTTCGAAAAACAGCGCAGAAGCTGTATGGGGCGAAAGTGCAAAACTTTCTTTTAACGAGTCAGGTGCTGTAATTCACTTACCTGATGACAAGCTAAACGAGCGTCTAATTCAACAAGCGGCACGAAAGCTAGACGGCTTAGGATTGCCTGCCGTGTCATTAAGCGGTGACTGGCATAAAGAGCAGCAGTGGGCCTTTGCACTTAGCTTTACCCGCGCACGTAAGCCGGCATCAATTAACTGGGCAGAAACCCAAGACAAAGCTGCACTTGAGCAAGAATATGCAGCACTACTTTTCACCCGTCAGCTAGTTAACGATACGCCTGAAGATTTAAGCCCGGTCACCTTAGCAACACGTGCAGCCCAGTGGCTTAAGTCGTTAGGTGGTGACAAGGTTTCATATTCGATGACGGTTGGGGAGGAGCTTAAAGAGCAAGGCTGGATTGGCATTTATAACGTGGGTCGTGGCAGTGAGCGTCCGCCTGCAATGCTTGTTCTAGACTACAACCCAACAGGTAATGCAGAAGCTCCGATAGATGCAGTACTTGTTGGTAAAGGCATTACCTTTGATAGCGGCGGCTATAGCATCAAATCGAGTGAAGGTATGTTAGATATGAAGTGCGATATGGGCGGGGCCGCGACGGTAACCGGCGCACTAGGTCTAGCTATTACCCAAGGCAGTGAAAAGCGTATTCAGCTAATTCTATGTTGTGCTGAAAACCTCATTAGCGGTCACGCTTATAAATTAGGTGACGTACTTACCTATAAAAATGGCGTAACGGTAGAAGTGGTGAACACAGATGCTGAAGGTCGTTTGGTACTTGCAGATGGCCTGATGGCAGCGACAGAAACTGGCGCACCATTAATTATTGATGCTGCCACACTAACTGGTGCTGCGGTAGTCGCGCTTGGTTCTGACTATCACGGTGTATTCTCACTAGATGACAATGCCCGCGAGCAAATGCTAAAAGCGGCAAAAGAAGAAAACGAGCGTTTCTGGCCACTTCCGCTTGAAGACTTCCATGCAGAGCGCTGTCCATCAGCATTCGCAGACACCGCGAACAGTCGTCCCATGAAAGGTGGCGGCGGCGGCGGTGCTTCTAACGCTGCTGGTTTCTTGTCACGCTTTGTAAAACCAGAAGGCTGGGTGCATCTAGATTTAGCGGCGGCCTATCACGGCGGCGCAACATCTGAAATGCCGGTAGGCGCAACGGCAAAGGGTATTCGTTCAATTGCGCGAATGCTTAATAACTATACCGCCTAAGCGTACTTTTAAACTCAACGCTTAAGTTTGGGCAGCGTGCACATTGATATGGCACGCTTACCTACTAAAGGCGAAAAACGTGACGGTTGAAAAGCGCGGCGGGTAAAAACTCGCGCTTTTCTCATCTACTTAAATACCACCAAGGCGCTCTGCAAGTTGTTTGTAGCGCTCTACATCACCACTATCAAAAAGTGGGTTTCCATCAGTATCCTTATCTTTAGATACTAACAAGCTCTCGCGTTCAAGGCGCTCTACACGCACCTCTTGCACGCCAAGGTATGCTGCCACTTCTTTTACTGTCATCAAACTCATTGCATAGTTTCCTAATTTAGATTGTTATTATTTTGGTTTATACGCCCTATAAAAAAGGGCTAATGAGCGCTATTACATCAAAAGCCCATTCGATAGAACATTAGCTAAACGGTGTAAAATGCTGAAACAGATAATTTGCCTAAATCTTCAATTACACCTTTAGGGTAAATATTTTAATGCTGTGTTTAAAATGAAAATACTTAACATATTTCGTCGCTTATAATATCCCTAGGTTCAAGTTAAGCGCATTTTTACTAATTTTCGAGCATTTTTTTACAAGTAAAGCATAAAGGAAAGGCAGAACGTTAAATATAAAGTTAAGTAAAAGAGGTTATTGATAGGAAAAGGTGTTTTTAACTTAGGCTGCTTGGTTTACCATTGCGCGCCATCACAGCCAATCTTGGGTTATACTCGTTGGCCTATGCAATCAAACGCTTACACCGGAGATAGTTAAAAATGGATACCTGGTCTGCTGCCATCATGCTCTTTTTGATCATGGACCCGCTCGGTAACTTGCCTGTATTCATGTCGGTGCTTAAATCGATTGAGCCAAAGCGACGCCAATTTATTCTTATTCGCGAGTTACTGTTTGCCCTAGGTATCTTATTTCTATTTTTATTCAGCGGGCAATCTGTGCTTAATTTTTTGAACGTTGAGCAGGAAACCGTCAGCATAGCAGGCGGTATTATTTTGTTTCTTATCGCACTTAAAATGATATTTCCTTCAACCGGTAACCCCAGCGGATTGGCGGTAGGTGAAGAGCCGTTTCTGGTACCTCTCGCTATTCCTATGATTGCTGGGCCGTCCACATTAGCGGCGCTGATTCTGCTTGCGAATCAGGCACCAGATAGAATGGTTGATTGGTCGATAGCGCTTGCCGCTTCGTGGTCGATAAGCGCTGTTATCCTTTTATTTTCAAATGTATTCCATAAAATTTTAGGGGAACGAGGTCTAGTTGCTATGGAGCGATTAATGGGTATGATCCTTGTTATGATCGCCATTCAAATGCTGCTTGATGGCGTTACTTCATATTTCATGCATGCCACTGGAGCACTGTAAATGGCAAAGCAAAAACTAAACACATTTGGGCGAGTACGCGCCCTGGAAGGCTGGAAAGCCGTTGCATTTGGTGCTGCATTGCTTGAGCGAATGCTGCCTAACTACACCCTTTTTTGTGACTTAACCGAAAGTGGTGATGCAAGTGCGCTGCGCAATTGCTTAAATTTAGTTTGGGAGACCCTGAAGTCGCCTAAAAGTAAATTCAATATCGCAGTGCAGCTTGAGAAGGTAGAGGTGGCAACACCAGATACCAGTGAATTTGATAATTATGGCGTGTATCCAGCCATCGACGCTGCAATTGGGTTATCTGGGTTACTCAACTTGATGGCGGGGGATGATCCTCAAGGTGCCGTCGTAATTAGTAAGTTGTCTCAGGGTAGTGTAGAGGCCTACTTACTTGCCACAGAAGAAGCCGACGACGAGAGCGTTAAAGTTCACCCGCTCATGGAATTTGAAGTCGAGGTGCAAAACGAATTGCTCGATTACGTAGAGCAAGCCAAGTATCCAGCGAAAGCGGCAGATGAAATGAAAGCGCTGGCGCTTGAGGCGGGCATTTCTAATATCGGCCTAGAACTTTAATTCGAGGGATGTAGGCAAGCCCCACCCTTTACAAGAAAGCGTTGAGTTTCACCTTAATTACGCCGCGTAACAGATAAACGGTTGCGGCCTAATTCACTTCTATAAGCATATAGCGTAGCGCGCTGGTTTGCTTATCTTTAATAATGTTCCAGTGGGCGGGCAGCAATGGGGTAACGAGAGCGCTTTCGTGCTCTAGGTAAATAACACTGCCGCTTTGTACTAGGTTATTATCGACGATAGCTGCTAGCGTGGGAGCAACTAATCCTTTTGCGAAAGGCGGATCTACAAAGATAATATCGTAAGGCGCGTCACTGATATCCTTTAATATATTCAAAGCATCACCTTGATGCACCCCTGTTGCCGCGGTATTACTTGCGTTAACTAAGGTGAGGTTACTTTTCAATTGAGTAGCGGCCTGCTTATCGAGTTCGATAAAGTCGCAGTGTGAAGCATAGCGCGATAGTGCCTCTAAACCTAAACCGCCAGAACCAGCAAAAACATCAAGGCAACGGGCGTTATTTACGTACGGCATCAACCAGTTAAAGAGCGTCTCTTTATTTCTGTCGGTTGTGGGCCTTAAACCTTCTGCATTAAGCACAGGTAGCTTTCTACCTCGCCATTGTCCACCAATAATTCGGATTTGCCCGCTGCTATTTGCACTGGGGGCTCTGGCATTTTCAGAAGAATGACGTTTTTTTGCAGAAGATGTTGCCCGAGTAGGGCGAGAAACTCGCTTCATAGTGGCTGACAATGGTATCATGCGTTCATACAATAGGCGGCAAGTGTAGCCGAATTTGCAAAGAATTTATAAGGATTTGTCCTAACTATGTCGAAACTTTTTGGCTGGTTCAGTAAGAACAAAAAAGCAGAGAAACAAAAAGCGCAAGCGGAAGAAGAGGCTCGCGCTAAGGCAGAGGCAGACGCCCAAGCTAAAGCGCAAGCGGAAGAAGAAGCTCGCCTAAAAGCAGAGGCTGAAGCACAGGCGAAAGCCCAAGCCGAAGAAGAAGCTCGCTTAAAAGCAGAGGCTGAAGCACAGGCGAAAGCGCAAGCGGAAGAAGAAGCTCGCCTAAAGGCAGAGGCTGAAGCACAGGCGAAAGCCCAAGCGGAAGAAGAAGCTCGCCTAAAGGCAGAGGCTGAAGCACAGGCGAAAGCGCAAGCGGAAGAAGAAGCTCGCGCTAAGGCCGAGGCAGACGCCCAAGCTAAAGCGCAAGCGGAAGAAGAAGCTCGCTTAAAGGCAGAGGCTGAAGCACAGGCCAAAGCCCAAGCCGAAGAAGAAGCTCGCTTAAAAGCAGAGGCTGAAGCACAGGCGAAAGCGCAAGCGGAAGAAGAAGCTCGCTTAAAGGCAGAGGCTGAAGCACAGGCGAAAGCGCAAGCGGAAGAAGAAGCTCGCCTAAAGGCAGAGGCTGAAGCACAGGCGAAAGCCCAAGCGGAAGAAGAAGCTCGCTTAAAAGCAGAAGCCGAAGCCCGCGCTAAGGCCGAGGCAGACGCCCAGACTCAAGTCCAAGACAAACCTAAAGAGAAGAAATCGCTTTTTGCACGGTTAAGAGAAAGCTTATCGCGTACTAAGGAAAATTTAGGTAGCGGCATAGTAAGTCTTTTCAAGGGCAAGGCTATCGATGATGAGCTTTACGAAGACCTAGAAACTCAGCTTTTAGTTGCAGATGTGGGGATGGATACTACGCAGAAGATCATTAACCATCTTACCGACAGCGCGTCGCGCAAAGATCTTAAAGACGCTGAAGCGCTGCTTGAAATTTTAAAGCAACGAATGTCTGGAATGCTGTCGGAAGTTAACCAGCCATTGTCTGATGTTATGCAGGCGCATGACGCAAGCGAGGGGCCGTTTGTTATCTTAATGGTGGGCGTAAATGGCGTAGGTAAAACTACGACTATTGGTAAGCTGGCTAAGCAGTTTCAGCAGCAGGGCAAAAAAGTGATGCTTGCTGCAGGTGATACGTTCAGAGCCGCAGCTGTAGAGCAGCTTCAGGTATGGGGAGAACGCAACGATATTCCGGTTATCGCGCAGCATACGGGGGCAGATAGTGCGTCGGTACTTTACGATGCCCTAGAAGCCGCGAAGTCTCGTGGAACCGATATCTTAATTGCTGATACTGCCGGGCGCTTACAGAACAAAAACAACTTGATGGAAGAGCTTAAGAAAGTGGTTCGCGTAATGAAGAAGATTAATCCAAATGCGCCCCACGAAGTGATGCTAACGTTAGACGCCGGAACCGGCCAAAACGCAGTGAGCCAAGCCAAGTTATTCAACGAGGCAGTAGGCCTAACGGGCATTACGCTTACTAAGTTAGATGGTACAGCGAAAGGTGGTGTTATATTCTCTATTGCCGATAAGTTCAAAATTCCTATAAGGTATATTGGTGTAGGTGAGAGCATCGACGATTTGCGCCAGTTCGACGGGCAAGAATTTATCGATGCATTGTTTAGCGAAATGGAAGCACCTGAAAGCTAAAACCAGCGAAGCGGTAGGGAACAAGAATGATAAAGTTTGAGCAGGTAAGCAAAACCTATCCGGGCGGTCAGCGCGCGCTTAGTAAAGTGAACTTTCACATTGCGCCAGGGGAAATGGCCTTTTTAACAGGGCACTCTGGGGCAGGAAAAAGTACCCTTCTCAAACTTATCAGCCTTATGGAGCGACCCACAGTTGGTCGCGTTCTGATTAACGGTCACGATCTCAATACTATTACCCGCCGAGACATTGCCTATATTCGACGAGATATCGGCATGATTTTTCAAAGCCATCAGCTTTTGATGGATAAGTCGGTTTTTGACAATGTGGCACTCCCTCTGGTTATTGAAGGTTATACCCACAAAGAAATTCGCAAGCGCGTGGAAGCCGCTCTCGAAATGGTGGGCCTTAGAGATAAAGCGCGCTGTTTGCCTATTACGCTATCGGGCGGTGAGCAACAGCGGGTGGGGATAGCACGTGCCGTGGTCAACAAGCCGCCTCTGCTTTTAGCCGATGAGCCCACAGGTAACCTAGACCCCAAACTATCCATGGAGATTATTCGCCTTTTTGAAGACTTCAATCAGGCAGGCGTATCAGTCTTAATTGCAACCCACGATTTAGGGCTTATTGCTCGCATGCGATATCGCACGCTAACCCTTAAAAATGGACAAATGATTACCGATGGCTTGACCGATGATCTTTCAAATGGAAGTGCTAAAGGAGATTGGTCATGAGCATTTTGTTTAAAGGCCGTGCACATGGGGCGACTGCCGCCAAAGTGGGTGTTGTTCAATCTATTGTTATGTTCTTCGTAAGTCATGTGCGTCAAGCGCTCTCTAGTTTAGGGGAGTTGTGGCGTCAGCCGGTCGCTTCACTGATGACTATTGGTGTATTGGGTTTAAGTATTACTTTACCGAGTACCCTTTATATTATGGTAAAAAATACGGAAAAGATTACCGCAGGCTGGGATCAAGCCTCCGAGATTTCTCTATTTCTAAAACCCACTATTAATGCCGCAAGCTCGCAACAGTTGGTGGCAAGGCTAAACACTTGGTCTGAAATCGATAGCGTGGTTTACATTCCTGCCGATGATGCCCTAAAAGAGTTTCAGCATCTATCCGGTTTAGGTGATGCGATTGCCTACTTAGAGAAAAATCCGCTACCTGATGTTGTATTAGTAACACCGTCGTTAAAGCATGCATCGCCGACAGCAGCACAAGCCTTGCTCGATAAACTTCGTCAACAGCGGGAAGTGGACATAGGAAAATTGGATATAGAATGGCTGGAGCGCTTGTACGCCGTTATTGATATTGCAAGAGAGTTAGTAACCTTAATTGGCTTGCTCTTATTTATTGCCGTTGTGCTTATTATCGGTAACACCATTCGCCTAAATATACTCAATAAATATGACGAGATTGTCGTTATGAAGCTCGTTGGTGCGACCGATGCATTTATTCATCGCCCTTTCCTATACACAGGCTTCTGGTATGGGCTACTTGGTGGGTTAATGGCGTGGTTTGCGGTGATTATCATTTTGTGGTGGATGGATAGCAGTATAACGACGTTTGCGGCTATGTATCAGAAAGACTTCAATATTACAGGCTTAACCGGTACCGCCTTACTGGCCATGCTGGGGTTGTCTGTACTTCTTGGCCTCTTGGGCTCGCTTATCTCGGTGCAGCGTCACGTAAGAGATATAGAGCCCAAGTAACGTAGAGCGGCAGCTATGCCGTCGCTCTTGGATAGTGTGAAGAGATAGCACTGCGTACACCATTACCCCAAACAATAGCTTGGTTATAAAGCATATGGAGCTGCTTCTGGTCGATGTTAATCACTTTGGCCTGCTTAATAACGTTCATCCACAGCGCGCTTTCAAAAGCGCGAACCAACGTCATATAGCTATTTAGCTCTAGGTTTTTGCCAAGTAATGCGTCGTTCACTTCGTCAGAAAGAGGCAGTTGCTTTAAAATATCGGTCATAGATTGGTCGAGCAGCCCTTCAAGCAGGGAAAACAAACCTACTAAAAACGAAATAGGCGGATTGTTTTTAATTCCCCTGCGTTCGGCTAACAAGTCAAAGAATTTAGCGCGCACCAACGACATATGGATAATTTCTAAGGGTTTATCATCCCCTAAGTTGGTCAAACTCAGCAAGGCGATAAATTTCTTTATCTCAACTTCACCCATGTAATTTAGCGCGTGCTTTAATGACGTGATCTTGTAACGTTTGTTGATAGTGGGATTATTAATAAACTTAAGCAGCAAAAAGCTTAACGTTGCGTCGCGTTCAATAATGTGGCTTATGCGCTCAATATTAAAGTTGTTGTTCGAACTTTCGCCCATTAAGTCAACGATGTTCATTTTAGAGGCGGGTAGCTGCCTTAAAATGCGTGCCTCGGGTTGTGAGAAAAAGTAGCCTTGGAAGAAATCGAAGCCTAAGTCCACACAGGTTGAAAAGTTGTCTTGTGTATCGACCTGTTCAGCCACTAGCTGTACGTTAGCGTCGTGATAGCGCGGAATGTGCTTCTCGATGGTTTCAAAGCGAGTTTTGGTTACATCTACTTTCACGATATCGATAAGAGGGAAAATGTCGTGTGTCGCGCCAACCATCATGGGGTCGTCTATTGCCAGTTTGAAGCCCATCTGTTTAATGTGCTGACAAGCTTCAAATAATCCGCTGGTGTTTTCTGTAGGGTCGGCAAGTTCAACCACCACCGACTCTGGGTTAAACGTGGTAGGGAAGCACGATATAAGTGTGTCAGAGGAAAACGTAATGAAAGATGTCTTTTCTCCGCTGATATCATCAAGACCCAAAGGGTGAAAATGCTCAGAAATGTACTTTGCTTTTTCTTCATTATGTTCTGGGTAAGCGCCAGCTTTACCATCTCTGAACAACAGTTCGTAGGCAAAGACACTTTTGCTTTTATCTAAAATAGGCTGACGAGCTATAAACGCGAACATAATCTAATCCTGAAGAAAAACGGTTTGAAATCGCTTTTACGATGGTTTTAAGATGGCTTAGGAAATCCTAAGCCACGCTCTAGTGTATGATATGTAAGCGTTATCTAACAACTATTCAATCATTAATTTGCAATCAAACAGTATGTAAGGGGAGTTACTTTTCGTTTAGTGCTGATTGATGGATGTGTTTGGCCCACTTAATTGCTTCGTTATAGTAGCTGTGTAGAAGACTCTGCTTAATATTGTATTTGGCAGCGAATTGTTGAATTCCCGCCCATTTAGCTCGTTCAAAAAACTGTGCAAGGGTCAGACAATGGCGAAGCATGCCAGGGTTGCCACACAGTGCGCCTTTTACATCATCACTAATTGGAACTTTACTTACTAGATCATCAATACGCTGCTCCATCATGGCGTCGAGTAGCGACAAGAGACCGGTTAAAAAACCTTTTAACGGGTTATCGGAGTCTTTTAGCTCGGTAAATACAAGTTCACAAAACTTCGCTCTAACTAATGCCATTTGCATAAGTTCAGAGGGTTGACCATCGCTCAAATTGGCAAGGGCAAGCAGCGAGATAAACTTCTTCACTTCAACTTCGCCCATAAAGGTAAGCGCGTGTTTTAGCGAAGTAATCTTATGCCGCTTATTAACCATAGGACTATTTATAAAGCGCAAAAGCAAATAGGTTAGCGATGGATCGCGCTCAATAATTTTGTTCACTTCATCGAAATCGAGCTTCGCTTGGCTGCTTAGCGTGAGCAGCTCCATCATGGTTAGGCTGCTTGGCCCTAACTTTCTGTGCTTAACAATTTCTGGCTTTGCTAAAAAGTAACCTTGAAAATAGTCAAAGCCCATTTCCTTAAACGTGTTGTACTCTTCGTACGTTTCTATCTTCTCTGCTACCAACTTAATGTTGTTAGCTTTAAAGCGTTCTACGAGTGCAGGGATTTTTTCGTGAGGAATTTCGGTAATGTCTATTTTTACGATGCTGGTAAAGGGAATAAAGGGCTCCCATTTACCTTTCATATCGTAGTCGTCAAGCGCAATAGGGTAGCCCAGCCCACGAATGTGTTTACAGGCTGCAACGAGCGCATCATCAACGTCTACGGTCTCTACAATCTCAATCACCACCTTGCTGGCATCTAAAGATGTAGGGAAGCGAAACATAAGGGTATCGCGATGAAAATTTATAAACGCTTTTTTATCGCCGGTGATCTCTTCGATACCTAAACTTAGATGCGTCGAGGTGAGTATCTTTGACGTAGCTTCATCAGGCGGAATATCAGGAAAACAGTTGTCTTCGCCGATGCGAAAAAGCAATTCATAGGCGTAAACTTCTCGGTTTACATCGAATATGGGCTGTCTAGCGACGTAAGCAAACATTCAAATCCTCTTTGCTTTACTTGCCTTACTCCTTTCCTTAAGTATTTCCCTTCCAGTTTCTTATCATTATTGTCTGGAAAATGCTGTACAGCGGTTGTAGTGCAAAATCGATTAATACAATCTATTATTTTCAGTTTCCAGTATGAAAAGCAAGGTCTAACATAGGTTAATTGAATTTTATGCGTAAAATCTTATGTTTCTGGGTTGCGTTTCGGTTCCCTTGCAAGCAATACAATCGTTAGAATTCATACCCGTGAGATTAGTTCTGACCTTAAGGGGTGTAATTAAAGTATAATGATCCCGTGGTTAAATGACCGACCCAACACCGCTACAAGGCCGTTTTTGTGGTGGTATTCGATATGAGGTTGTAAGCTTTTCAGGCTAAGTGTTAGCTAACTAACAGCACTATTTATAGTGCTGCTGCAACCTAAGCCAATCTTACCTTTACGAGAGTAATGCCAAAGATTGAAAAATTGAACTTTTTTTCATAGTTCTAGTCTTGATATTGTAGGAATAGTCACTATACCTACACATTGGTTAAACTTTGTATCTTAATAAGGTCTCGCGCAGCTTCGGTTACTTTGCTAATATGAAGCGGCAATAAATGAGGTGAACAATGAGCAACAATTTGCAATCTATGGCCCTGTCAGTGCCACACAGCGGTAGCATTGAAGGCTACATCCAAGCTGTAAGCAGCATTGATATGCTTAGCGCTGAGGAAGAGCGCGAGTTGGCAGTGCGCCTTCGCGAAGACGAAGACTTACAAGCCGCTCGTAAGCTGGTAATGTCACATCTTCGTTTTGTAGTGCACATTGCAAAATCTTACTCAGGTTATGGCTTACCCCAAGCCGACTTAATTCAAGAAGGCAATATTGGTCTGATGAAAGCCGTTAAACGCTTCGACCCAACAGTGGGCGTACGTTTGGTTTCTTTCGCGGTACATTGGATCAAAGCCGAAATTCACGAGTTTGTACTTAAGAACTGGCGAATAGTTAAAGTTGCGACCACAAAAGCGCAGCGCAAACTGTTTTTCAACCTGCGTAAGGCCAAAAAACGCCTGGGTTGGTTCACACACGACGAAGTACAAACCGTAGCAAATGAACTTGGTGTGAGTACAAAAGAAGTGCTTCAAATGGAAGCTCGTATGAGCAGCCAAGATCAAGCGTTTGATCTAAGTGCGGATGAAGATGAAACGGGCAACTTTGCGCCTGTTCAATTTCTTGAAGATAAATCTTCAGACGTTGAAACTGACGTAATTAATAATGACTGGGATACAGCGGCGAGTAAGCGTTTGTACTCAGCGATTAAAACGTTAGATGATCGCAGCCAAGACATTATCGAGACGCGTTGGTTAGCAGATAATAAAATCACGCTACAAGACTTGGCTGATAAGTATCAGGTGTCTGCAGAACGTGTTCGTCAAATCGAAAAGAACGCGATGAAAAAACTTCAAGCAGCTATGGTCGCATAGCTACGACGATAAAGACTGAATTAAATAAAAAGCGCCTTAACGGCGCTTTTTTTATGGTTGCTTTCAAACGCTATAAAACGGCGGGCTTATTAGTGCCGTTACTCTTCCTCGTTTTTTGAAGGGGGGAGTACGTAAAATACGCCTTCAAATTCAGCCACTGGGGTATCGCCATCTAATATGGCTACGCTAAGTTCAAAGCGGGCTTTGTTGTCGTTTTCCAATGGCTTAAACTTACCTGATAGGGTTTCAATATTGCAGATTGCTCTTGGCTTCATGGTAATAGGCTTGTGATAGTGAATATCACCATCGCCCAGTACAATATCGCCATCTAGCCCGCGCTCTTTAAGCTGTAGATAAATCATTCCCCAACCAGTTAATGTGGCTAAAGAAAAGATACTGCCTGCAAACATGGTACCGTGAATATTGATGTTCTTGTTTAGCGAGGCGCGGGTTTCAAGGGTTCTGCCTGTGTATTGGTATAGCTTAATTCCCATGTGTTCGGTGATCGGAATGGTTTCTGACCATGTTTCCTGTAGTGATTTGCACCACTTAGGATGAAGAATAAGGGAGTTATTTTCGGTAAACTTTTTTACCATCTGTTGGCGTTTTAGCATACCTAGTTCATTAGGTGCTTCACGCTCAATTTCAAAACCACAGGAGCTGAAGAAGTCGATGGAAATTTCACGACTATTCGTTACTGCTCGCTCAGCACCTAAATCTTTGGCTACATTTTCAAGCGCAGCCATGATCATCTGACCTAAACCCTTGCGCTGATGGTCCGAATGAACCGCAATGTGACGAATCTGCGCTTCTTCTGCGGTATTCAAATGTACGCGGCCACAGGCCACGATGTCGCCCTTTCGATTGGTGATAATACGGTGTTCTGCAACTTGCTCATATTCATCTTTTTCAGAGCCTGGAGGGAAGTTCCATGGCTGGCGCAAATGCTCCCACCGAAAATGAAAATAGGCTTCAAACTCGGCGTCGCTTTTAGGTGTGACTACCTTGTACAAAATAAACCGGCCTTTTTTAAAAAGTGAATGTGTAGGAGACGTTGTATTTAAAATACCTTTCCATTTGCATGGCGATTATACAAAGCAAAAGCGTAAACAATATCCGCGTCTATTTAAACGTAAGAACACAAGAGGTACAAGCTTAATTATGTAAGCAAGTGTGGGTGGCTTAAGTGAATAGCGGCTCTTTCTGTGCTTAAGTTTACTACACGTTAAACTGAAAGGTTACAGGTCCGTCGTTAACAAGGCCTACTTGCATGTCTGCACCAAACTCGCCGGTAGAGACAGCCATACCTTTTGCTTTAAGGGCGTGAACGAACTTTTTGTAAATGGCTTCACCGTGCTCAGGCGTCGCGCCACGAGAGAACCCAGGTCGATTTCCTTTTTGCGTATCTGCAACAAGGGTGAACTGAGATACAACCAGTATTTCCCCACCGACTTGCTCAATATTCAGGTTCATTTTGCCGTCTTCATCACTAAACATTCGATAACGGCATAGTTTGTTGGCGAGCTTTTCAATCTCGGCATCGCCGTCTTCTTTTTCAACGCCCAGCAGGAGTAGCATGCCTTTGCCAATTTCACCGATAACTTCACCTGCTACAGTAACATTGGCTTCTGATACGCGTTGAATTAGTCCTATCACTTAGATGACTCCTGAAGAAAGCGTGACATATCGCGGGTAGCACGACAAAGGGCATAGCCAATGCTCGGCTCAGAGGTACTGTGTCCCGCATCGGGAATGATTTGTAATTGACTTTGAGGCCACGCCTTATGAAGGGTTTCCGCGGCTTCTGTTTTACAAATCATATCGTAACGACCGTGTATGATCGTGCCCGGAATATGACTTATTTTACCTATGTTTTCAAGAATATAGTTTTCATCTAAAAAGCACTTGTTAGACAAGAAATGACACTCTAGTGTGGCTAAACAGGTGACAAGATGCATAGGGTAGTTGGACGTGGAGTCTCCCACACCAGGTGGAAGAGATAGTCGCGAAAGGCGTTCCTCCCATTGATACCAGCGTTTTAATGCGGCGTGGCGCAGTACATCGTTACTGGAGCGTACCATCGCGCTATAAAAGTCGCAAACTGCGCTTGAAGTGACTGGCGTTGGCACGTCTTTGGTAAATCGTCGGTAATGTTCGGGAAACAACTGGGCGGCACAGCCTGAAGGAGATAAAAACCAATCCCGGTCCTCTTGCCTTGCAAGAAAAACGCCTCGAAGAATAAGGCCGGTAACATGAGCGGTATACTTAAGTGCGTAAAGTAACGCTAACGTCGAGCCCCACGAGCCGCCAAATAAGAGAAACTTTGGAATGTTAAGGTGAGTTCTGAGGGCCTCGATGTCTTCAACATTTAACCAAGTGTCGTTATTAAGTGTATCTGCGATGGGAGTTGAGCGGCCGCATCCGCGCTGTTCATAACCGATAATGCGGTACTTATTGCTATCAAAAAAGCATTTGTAATTTGGAGGTAAGCCTGCGCCGGGGCCGCCGTGGATAAAAAGCACGGGGATACCGTTTGGATTACCACTTTGCTCGAAGTAAAGCGAATGCCCACTTCCTACTTCGATAAATCCATTCTCATAGCAGGTAACATCGGGGTAAAGTCGTTTCATTTTGTTTCTGCGCGTTGTGTGAGTGCCTGTTATAGTTTAGTTTATTGTTATACGAACGTTTGCATGCTGACTGCTTCAACGCTGTTTATACTTAAACCTTAAACGCTAAGTGTATACTTTAGAATAAGTGTCATTACGTGCTAGCTAATCATATTATAGTAAGAAATGCGAGGATGTTTATATGGCAGGTCAAGGATCGGGCGGTAATGTAATTGCCGCAATATGTAACTTTTTTATTCCTGGTTTGGGTCACTTGGTTCAAGGCAGAATTTTGGGCGCACTGTTTTACTTTATAACAGTAGGTGTTTGCTATGCCCTAGCGGCAACGGTAGTACTTGCTATTGTTTTTTGGCCGCTAGGCGCCATATTACATTTGATAAGTATCATTAGCGCAGCGCGCTTTAGAGGTGGAGTAACCGCATGAAACTAGTTGCATCAGCATTTGTTGCTATGCTTGCCCTTAGCGGGTGTCAGTCTGCATATTACGCAGCGTGGGAAAAGGTGGGCGTTGAAAAACGCGATATCTTAGTTGACCGCGTAGAAAATGCAAAAGAGTCTCAGGAAGACGCACAGGAGCAGTTCAGTTCAGCCCTCGAAGCATTTAGTGCGGCGGTTGCTTTTGACGGCGGTGAGTTAGAAGAGGTTTACGACCGCCTGAACGGTCAGTACGAAGACAGTGTGGCAGCCTCAGAAGAGGTTAGTGCGCGTATCGACAAAGTGGAAAGTGTTGCTGAGGCACTGTTCGACGAATGGTCAGAAGAGCTTGATAAATACGAGAATGCTTCGCTTAAACGCGATAGTGCGGCTAAGCTTCGCGAAACTCAGCGTCGTTATACCTCGTTGATGAAAGCTATGCGCAAAGCTGAAAGTAAAATGCCCCCAGTACTTAATGCGCTTCAAGACAATGTGCTGTATTTAAAACACAACTTAAATGCAAGCGCGATTGGTGCGTTGCAAGGCGAGCTTTCAACTATTGAGAACAATGTAGCCCAACTTATTGGGCAAATGAACTCTGCAATTGCCGAGTCGGACGCCTTTATTGCGTCTATGAAAAATTAGTTGTTGAAGACATTTCATGTAAAAGGGAGCGCACGCTCCCTTTTTTATTGGCTTATTTCCTGTCGTAAATAGCGTTAATGCTCTTACCACTTGTAATGTGAAGCTTGTAGGCAGAAGTGGTGTAGTCACCTTTTAATTCTGCCTGCGCTTTTCTTTACTACTGGTGGCGAAAAAACGCGATGCCTATAAACGCGGGTGTGCTAAAGAATATTACTCTTTTGGGACTTTTCGCGGCGCGTGTTCTGCTTTTTTATTTTCAAAAGCTTCGCCTAGACTACAGGTAAATTCCGCACCAAATAATACGATTATCCAAGATAAGTACACCCATAAGAAAAGAATAGGGACTACGGCAAGCGCACCATAAATCAGCTCGTATGAAGGAAAGTTGGTGACGTAAAGGGCAAAACCAGATTTTGTAATTTCAAAGGCAATGGTAGCAACAATGGCACCTACAAAGGCATGTCGGGCGTAGACTCTTCTGTTCGGCACCACCATGTATAAAATAGCAAAAGCCAACAAGGCAGCACCGCTAGGTACAAGGCTTAATAAAAAGGTTCCTAAACCAGGAGTGTATTCTTCAGTAAACGCTGCCAGCCCGGTTAGATAGGAGCTTACCACCACACTTGAGCCAATGAGCATGGGGCCAAGGGTGATAACCATCCAATAAATAGCAAAGGTATAAACAATAGGACGATCGCTTTGCGTGCGCCAAATTCTGTTGAGCGTTTTGTCCACGTTGGATATCAGCATTAATGCGACAACCAAAAGAGATAAAATACCGATGGCGCTCATTTGAGACGCGTTACCTACAAAATCTGTCATGTACTTGTGCACAACATCGCTCGCGGTAGGCACGAAATTACTAAAGACAAAGTGTTCAAGCTTACTTCTTACTGAAGCAAAGGCGGGAAAGGCCGACATAATGGTAAAAGTCACCATGATAAACGGTACTAAAGATAACAACGTTACATAAGCTAAGTGTCCGGCGGAAATAGTAATGTTGTCCTCTTTACAGCGTTTTATAAAAATACCGAAAAGGTCCCTTAATTGTGGGGTAACGTTGTTATAAAAGGTTTTAACCTTATCTAAATCCACTCAACTTCTCCTGAAGATAGCGCCTGTCGCTTAAAAAATGCGAAAAATAGTGGCCATATGATGGGAGGCCTATAGGTGTGGATAGTTCAATACACCCATATCAAATGGTAACTGGGGTAAGCCTTGGTGGCAAAATTTAAATTAGGCTTTATGCCGGTGATATAAAAAAGGCGCTTTTTACGCGCCTGTTCTGCATTCAGATTATCAGAGGGTACTGTTAAAGCGAGTACCACGGAGATTATGCGCCACTGCGTACGCCTAGCATATGGCAAATGGCGTAACTGAGTTCGCTACGGTTAAGGGTATAGAAGTGGAAGTGCTTAACCCCTTCTTTCGCTAATACCTTAACTTGGTCCATAGCAATGTTTGCTCCAATAAGGTTTCGCGTGGCCTGGTCGTCAGCGTCAAGGCCATCGAACATTTTATGTAGCCACCCTGGAACATGCACGTTAGTAAAGCCAGCGAATTTAACCAGGGTTTGGTAATTGGTTACTGGCAAAATGCCCGGCACTAAATCGATATCTACACCGGCAGCGGCTGCGCGGTCTCTAAATCGCAAATAAACGCTGGTGTCGAAGAAAAACTGCGTAATGGCTTCGGTTGCTCCTGCTTCAGCCTTGCGTTTAAGGTTAAGCAGGTCGAACTGCGCATTCGGGGCTTCAGGGTGCTTTTCAGGGTAAGCAGCAACGGAAATATCAAAATCCGCCACGTCTTTCAACAAGGCAACTAAGTCAGAGGCGTACATCTCTGTTTTTTCTAACCCTGGCGGTAAATCGCCGCGAAGCGCAACAATACGGCGAATGCCTGAATCCCAGTAGTCTTTTGCAATTTGCTTAAGCTCCTCGCGGCTTGCATCTACGCACGTCAAGTGTGGAACTGCAGCAACACCGGTTTGCTGTTGAATTCGCTTAACCACATCGTGTGTTCTGTCTCGTTCGCCGCTATTTGCACCGTAGGTCACCGACATATAGCTTGGCTTTAGTGGCGCTAAGCGCTCTACAGATTTCCATAGTGTTTGTTCCATGGCTTCCGTTTTAGGCGGAAAAAATTCAAAAGATACATCAATATCACGCAGTTCCGACAGGGACTGGTTTAATGCATCGATACCTTGCGCGTAAGAAACCATGGCTTATTCTCTTGAAAATGTAATTTTATAGACGTTTAGACGTCTAAATTAAATAATATATGTCTAGACGTCAAGAGGTTTACACTGCTCAATTGACCTTTTCGTGAACTTGTTTAGAATTTCTGTTCATAACATAAAAAAGAGTAGACCGAGTTAGTACAATGGCAGAATGGAACGGTAAGTATATTCACCCCTACGCAGAGCATGGCAAAAAGAGCGAACAGGTAAAGAAAGTCACTGTCTCTATACCAATTAATGTGCTGAAGGCACTCACCGACGAGCGTACTCGCCGCCAAATAAACAATTTGCGCCACGCCACCAATTCGGAGTTACTTTGCGAAGCGTTTTTACACGCGTTTACGGGGCAACCTTTACCGAACGACGATGATTTGCGCAAAGACAATCCTAATCGGGTGCCAGCAGAAGCGCGTCGCATTATGGAAGAAATGGGTATAGATCCAAGCTTTGAAAACAACGTCTCGGAAGATGAATAAAGTTCAGCTTAACCCATGCTAACAAAAAACGGCGCTATTAGTGTGAAGTGATCTCACAATAATAGCGCCGTTTTTTATGGCATATTAAACATAGTAATTCTTGTTTAATGCTACATCACTGAAGTTAGCCTTTCGCTAGTCTGGTTTTCGGCAACCCCACTGTTAATTTACCCCTATTCGGCCGAGTTTTCAGGTACCCGGGCCACGCCGGACGCTATCGCTGCTTTAGATACCGCAGTTGCGATACGTTCACATAAGCGTGGGTCCATCGGCTTAGGGATAATGTACTCTTTACCGAAGGTCAGACTGTCGCTTTTACTTGCCGCTAATACTTCTTCTGGCACCGGCTCTTTGGTAATGGTGCGAAGGGCTTCAACGGCGGCCACTTTCATCTCGTCGTTTATGGCCGTGGCGCGAACATCTAATGCGCCGCGGAAAATAAAAGGGAAGCATAGAACGTTGTTAACCTGATTTGGGTAATCAGAGCGCCCGGTTGCCATAATGAGGTCTTTACGCACCTCATGGGCCAGCTCTGGCTTTATCTCTGGGTCTGGGTTTGAGCAAGCAAATACAATAGGGTTCTCTGCCATTAACGCTAGCGTTTCTGGTGGTAAAACGTCAGGCCCTGATACGCCAACAAAAATATCTGCGCCTTCCATAACATCTTCAAGGGTGCGTTTGTCGGTGTTGTTAGCAAAGAGCTTTTTGTGCTCAGTCAGCTCTTCACGACGGGTATGAATAACCCCTTTTCTGTCTAGCATATAAATGCGTTCACGCTGGGCGCCGCATTTAATGAGTAGTTCCATGCAAGCTACCGCGGCTGCGCCTGCACCCATGCACACTATTTTTGCACTCTCGATATTTTTGCCCTGAATCTCAAGGGCATTTAGCATACCCGCTGCCGTGACGATTGCAGTGCCGTGCTGATCGTCGTGAAATACGGGAATTTTACAGCGCTTTATAAGCTCTTGTTCAATCTCAAAACACTCAGGGGCTTTAATATCTTCTAAGTTTATACCGCCGAAGGTGTCGGCGATATTCGCCACAGTATTAATGAACTCTTCTGTCGTGCGATGCTTTACTTCAATATCAATGGCATCTAGCCCGGCAAAGCGTTTAAACAGCAAGGCTTTACCTTCCATCACAGGCTTTGAGGCGAGGGGGCCAAGGTTACCTAAACCTAAGATCGCGGTGCCATTACTAATCACGGCTACCATGTTACCTTTAGCGGTGTACTTATAGGCATTATCGGGGTCTTCAGCTATTTCCCTAACTGGTTCGGCAACACCGGGGCTGTATGCTAATGCAAGGTCGTCAACACTATCTGCTGACGTAGACAGCTCTACGCGAATTTTTCCGGGGGTGGGGTAGGCGTGATAATCGAGTGCGCGTTGTCTAAAATCTGACATGTAAAATTGTATCCTTAGATGTAGGGTTCATCGGTGTTTTTACTCACGCTTTGCCGCTATCTTATGTCGTTATAGTTATAGGAAGATAAACACAAGCGCGTTCTAACCAAGTAATTACAAAAAGTTTTAAACACTGAAACTGAGCGAATCTAGCCACAGGTTCCAGCTTAATTTGTTGTTGCATTTTCAGTTACGCAATATGAATTCGAATAACTGAAAGCGCTACAAGGCATGATAGCAAGCCAATATTCATAAGATTAATACCCACTATCAGAACGCCTATCGCAACTTTAACACAGCATTTCATTGTGTACATATCTGATCAGAATCCTCATTAACCAATGTAGGGGAGCCACACTAATTAGACCAGTAAATTAAGCCTATAATTATCATTCATATCATTTATTTCAATATGTCTTTGTATTTTTAATTTCTATTATTGTGAGGCGTAGGGATCACAGCCTAAATTTTCACCAAACGATTATGTCTGCGGCGTCGTTTTGTTAATATCTCAAACATTGATACCGAAACTGCGGCGTGGACGAGCGTAATGACAGAACGAAAACTTATTGAAGTACTCACAGACGTATGCGAAAGCGTAAAAGAAGACAATAGCGGGTTTGCCTGGCTTACGCATACTGGCCACTGGCGTACACCTAAAGTCGTGGCTGTTTTTAGTCGCGAGCATGAAAAGCAGGTAGCGCAAACCAATGGGTGGGATATGGACTTTATAAGTCGGGTGAATATTGCAACAGCGGCCATTAAATCTAAACCCGTTGGGGTCTATTTTGACAGCGAAGAAGCATGTAAACAACGTAGCGGCGGCGACTGGGACGTGCACTTATCGAAGCTAGACAACGAGCATTAACGCGCCGAGCAGGCGAGGCTTAAGGCGCAGAGAGGTTTTTTCGTTTACAGTGATGCGAGGGGGCACGCGCTGATAGCCAATTAAGCACAGATATTATTTAACCTGCAAATAATGACAGGCAATAAAAAAGCGCCGTATAGGCGCTTTTTTCGAACTCGATATCAGGCTTACTTTTTGCCCAATGCACCGAAACGCTTCTTGAAGCGATCAACACGACCACCAGTGTCAACGTTACGTTGCTTACCAGTGTAGAAAGGGTGACATGATGAACATACGTCTAGGTTGATGTCTTTACCAAGCGTAGAACGAATTTTCATAACGTTACCACAAGAGCAAGTTGCTGTGATTTCTTCGTATTTAGGGTGGATATCTTGTTTCATGGGATTACCTCACATAATAAGGCCGTATCGCTATACAACCCGAAGTCGCACACCATACGTTACTTAATTCAAATGATAAGTCGTTCAAAGAACAGCCTATCGCAAAAAGAGCGGCGCATAATAAAGGATGGCAGAGGGTTGATCAAGCGGTTTTTGTATGCTCGCTAAACAACGAAACATTCCTTTTATGCTAAAGCGCAAAGTATGTTTAAATATTTCAGTTTAATGGCGGGTAAAATAAGCGTGACTTTTCCATGCAGCTTACTCTAGATACGTTTATGTGCGCTTATGTAACGGTTACGCCCGAAAGCTCAATAGACTTTAATAACTTTACGATAAGGTAGAACGTTCGCAATGGCCTTCATTCAAGTTGCTGTACCAGTGCCGCTGCGCCAACTTTTCACATATACCCACGATAGCGCACTAGAAGCAGGCGTACGGGTAATGGTGCCTTTCGGTCCGCGCAAACTTGTGGGCGTAGTTGTTGAAACACTACGAAAATCAGAGAGCGAAATTGACAATAGCAACAAGCTAAAAGCCATTGAAATGGTGCTAGATCATCAACCTATTGTTGATGGGGTGCTGCTAAAAATGGCGCAATGGCTGTGGCAGTACTACCACCATGCTCCGGGTGAAGTGTTACACGCCATGCTGCCTGTATTATTGCGAAAAGGCGAGTCGGCAGGCCCTACTCCACAAGATATGCTCATGCTTACCGATGAGGGTAAAAAAACGCTGTCAGCGTCGCTATCTCGCGCCCCAAAGCAAAACGCGTGTTTTACCGCCTTGACCAAACGGGCGATGCTCGCGATAGAGGCGCGTAAGCAGTTTGGTGCGCCAGCGGTAAAAGCCTTGGTAGAAAAGTCGCTTGCTGTTATCAAAGAGGTTACTCCTGAATTTAAGCCGGGCGCTTGGCTATCTACGTTAACAATGGCAGAAAAACCTGTTCCCGATACTGAGCAGTCAGTTGCCATCGCCGCCCTTAACCGTCAACACGGCAACTTTGCGGTTAGTTTACTTGAAGGGGTGACCGGTAGCGGCAAAACAGAAGTATACCTTCAAGCGATAGAGCCTTTACTGCGCGAAGGAAAGCAGGTGCTTATCCTTGTGCCTGAAATTGGGCTTACCCCGCAAACTGTATCCCGCTTCGAAAAGCGCTTTGGCATTGCCGTGGGCGTATTGCATTCGCAACTTTCAGACAAAGACCGGCTGCAAGTATGGCAGCGAGCAAAAGCGGGCGAGCTCGGTATTGTTATAGGTACCCGCTCTGCTATTTTCACCCCGCTTAATAACCCGGGTATGCTTATTGTTGATGAAGAGCACGACGAGTCGTTTAAGCAGCAGGATGGGCTTCGCTATCATGCTCGCGATTTGGCGGCCATGCGTGCGAAACAGCATAATATTTCTTTACTGCTTGGCAGTGCCACCCCTGCTCTTGAAACCCTTAATAATGCGCTAAGCGGCCGCTATGCGCACTTACAACTCACCAAGCGAGCCGGGGGCGCGCAAAGTACCCATCAGCACGTATTAGATGCGCGCGACCAGCCAATTCACTACGGTATTTCACAAGGCCTGTTAACCATAATGCGCCAGCATATTAGCGCAGGGAATCAGGTGTTGGTGTTTGTAAATCGCCGAGGCTATGCGCCAGCGTTACTTTGTCATCATTGCGGCGAGACAGTAACGTGTAAGCGTTGCGAGCGACCTTACACCGTACACAAAGCGCAAAACCGATTGCAGTGCCACCATTGCGGCGGCATGCGTGCTATGCCAACAAACTGTGAAGCTTGCCATTACAACGAGCTAGTTACTGCGGGTACCGGTACAGAGCAAGTAGAGCAGGGGCTTGCTAGCTTGTTTCCCGGGGTAACGCAGGTGCGAATAGACAGCGATACGGTGCGCGGTAAAGATAAGTTACATCAAACGCTAGATGCAATTAACCGCCAAGAATATCAGCTGCTTGTGGGCACCCAGATTTTGTCTAAAGGCCACCACTTTCCTCACGTCACATTAGTGGCTGTTCTCGATTGCGATGGCGCACTGTTTAGCGCAGACTTCAGAGCCCCTGAAAAGCTTGCTCAACTGGTAACTCAACTTGCTGGAAGAGCGGGGCGTGCAAGTAAACCCGGTGAAATGTGGCTGCAAACCCATAATCCTCATCACCCGCTGCTACAAGATTTGGTGCATAATGGTTACGGGCACTTTGCCAGGCATGCGTTAATGGAGCGAAAAGCGGCAAGCTTGCCCCCGTTTATTAGTCAGTTCGTAATACGCGCCGAAGCTACCGATAGCAGTTTGGCCTATCGATTTTTACAAGACTGTAAGCAGGTATTTACGCAAGCGCACGCCATTGAGATAAGCGGCCCGTTCCCATGCCTAATTGAAAAGCGACAAGGCCGATTTCGATTCATGCTGGTGTGTAGTCATCAAAAACGCGCCCCGCTTCATAATGCGCTGCGTTTGGCGCTTCCGTTTTTACAGGCTTTACCGCAGGCCACTAAGGTAAGGTGGTCAATCGATATTGATCCTACCGATTTCAGTTAGCTTGTTGAGAAGCAATACGTTAAAATTTCGCCACGACTAAAGGTGTGAGAATCTTTACCCTTTAACTAGGTTTGGTATACGACGTTTTCTTACGAATACGAACAACGATAACAAGTAGGAATTTTGCCGACTATGGCTCAACGCGATTATGTCTCTCGTGGACGCTCTACTCAAAAAAAGAAGCCTGCTGGAAAAGGCAGAAAACCCGCTGGCAATGCGCAAAAAAATGCACCGGTTGACAGTAAGCTTCCTATTGTTCGCCTAATCGGCGTTTTAGCACTCGTAATTGGCTTTGGTGTTTTTTTATGGTCAATTAAAGATAACGTAGAAGATGATGTGGATACACAGGTATCTCGCCCGGTTGCACCTACACAAGAGTCTTTGCCAGAACTACCTGAAGAAGAGTGGGAATACATTAAAACCTTGCCTGGCTATGAGGTTGAGGTAGAAGTTAGAGAACAAGAAAAATCTGACAAACGCTACTTGATGCAATGCGCGTCGTTTAGAACCCGTGCGCAAGCGGAAGAGATGAAAGCCAAAATTGCCTTTCAAGGTTTAGAGGCGCTTATCAGACACAGCACCGGCAGTAACGGCGATTGGTTCCGCGTTATTTTAGGCCCTTACGAGTCTAAACGAGATGCGGAAAAAGCGAAGCACAGCCTGCGTAAAGTGAATATTGCGACCTGCCAAATTTGGTACTGGAACTTGTAGTACTTAGCACTAGGTTGCGAACACGGTGGTGGTTTCGACATTGAGGCGTATAGGTTTTGCTAAATTTCTATAGCTAACGCCTGCGCCTCAACCACTTCACACATAATTAGCCACAGACATAACTTGCGAAAGTATGCACGCAACAAATAGCGTATTCAATAAACAATGTATGTGCTAAGCCCTTATCGCAGCCAACGCTGGGCGCACATTATTCTGTCTTGCCCTTGAAATTAGAAAGCCTCCCCCCACTTATTTGTTATTGAATTTGTACGCTGCTGCCTTTGCACGATAAAAACGCGGCAGCGCCCAGCTAAACGGGGAATTAACGTGACAACGATTGTATCTGTACGACGAGGGAATCAGGTAGTGATGGCCGGTGATGGTCAGGTATCACTAGGCAATACCGTGATGAAAGGTAATGCACGCAAAGTGCGCCGTTTATACCACGATAAAATTTTAGCGGGCTTTGCGGGCGGCACAGCCGACGCATTTACGCTATTTGAGCGCTTCGAAGCTAAGCTTGAAGCGCACCAAGGCCATTTAACCAAAGCCGCCGTAGAGCTTGCCAAAGACTGGCGTACTGATAGGGCGCTGCGCAAGTTAGAAGCCTTATTGGCAGTAGCCGATGAAACCGCTTCTTTCATTATTACCGGTAACGGCGATGTGGTGCAGCCAGAGCAAGATCTTATCGCCATAGGTTCAGGTGGCAATTACGCGCAAGCAGCGGCAACGGCACTTTTAGATAATACGGAATTAAGTGCAAAAGACATTGCTGAAAAAGCACTGACCATTGCCGGTGATATTTGCGTATTCACTAACCATAGCCAAACGGTTGATGTACTAGATTACTAAGTAATAGCTGAATGCTGTTATCGGCTTGTTGTCGCCCGTTTGAGAATAAGTACAACAAGCATTGTTAGAAAAGGGTTTATTCATGTCTGAAATGACACCAAGAGAAATTGTTCACGAGTTAGACCGTCATATTATCGGTCAACAAGATGCCAAGCGTGCTGTATCGATTGCACTTAGAAACCGCTGGCGTCGCATGCAGCTTGAGCCTGAGCTGCGCCAAGAAGTTACGCCAAAAAATATTTTAATGATTGGTCCAACGGGTGTGGGTAAAACAGAAATTGCCCGTCGTTTGGCAAAACTTGCCAATGCGCCATTTATCAAAGTAGAAGCAACAAAGTTCACCGAAGTGGGCTATGTAGGTAAAGAAGTTGAGACGATCATTCGTGATCTTGCCGATATCGCGGTTAAGATGACGAAAGAAAACGAAATGAAAAAAGTGAAATTCCGCGCGGAAGAAGCGGCGGAAGAGCGCATTTTAGACGTATTGCTGCCACCACCAGAAGATGCGTGGGGTAACAAAGAAGACGTTGAAGATCGCGGCACACGCCAAGCGTTTCGCAAGAAGCTGCGTCAGGGTGACCTCGATGACAAAGAAATTGAAATTGATGTGGCGCTTCCACAAGTTGGCGTAGAAATTATGGCGCCTCCTGGCATGGAAGAAATGACCAATCAGCTTCAAGGCATGTTTCAGAACTTGTCTGGTTCGCAGAAGAAAAAGAAAAAGCTGAAAATTAAAGAAGCCCTTAAACTGCTTATTGAAGAAGAAGCGGCGCGCCTTGTTAATCAAGAAGATTTGAAAGAAAAAGCGATTGAGTCGGTAGAACAGCACGGCATTGTATTCGTCGATGAAATTGACAAAATCTGTAAGCGCGAAGGCAATAACTCAGGTGATGTGTCACGCGAAGGCGTTCAGCGCGATCTGCTTCCACTTGTAGAAGGTTCAACGGTATCAACGAAATACGGCATGGTAAAAACAGACCATATCCTGTTTATCGCTTCTGGCGCGTTTCAAATGAGTAAGCCGTCGGATCTTATTCCAGAGCTTCAAGGGCGCTTGCCTATTCGCGTTGAGTTATCAGCGCTTAAAGTGGGCGATTTCAAACGTATTCTTACCGAACCTAATGCGTCGCTAACGCAGCAATATATTGCGCTAATGAAAACCGAAGGCGTTGATATTCGCTTTGATGATTCGGGTATTCAGCGCATTGCCGAAGCGGCATGGCAAGTCAACGAGCGCACTGAAAATATTGGTGCTCGACGCCTGCACACCGTATTAGAGCGTCTTATGGAAGATATCTCTTTTGACGCTTCAGAAAAAAGCGGTGAGTCGTTTGTAATTGATGCCGACTACGTGAATAACCACTTAGAAACCTTGGTAGATAACGAAGACTTATCGCGCTTTATTCTTTAATTAACGTTGAATAGAAGCTTCCCCGACGATTGGTTATCCAATGCGAAGGGAAGCTTCGATTACTATCTTACCCTTGTTTTTTTTAAGCCCCTGTAAAACAGGCGTTCCGTATTGCTAGACAAGGTTTCGTAATCGCCTTAAATAATTTTGAAATACAAAAACTACTTTTTAGTGAAAAGTAAGACGGGCGTTTATAAAGAGAGTAATTCTTCCTTAGCTGCATCTAGAAGTTCATCCCATGTTTCAGGCGGGTGACCAGACTTCAGCATTCTTTCGAACACTTTATAAGCATCCGTTTTGCTTCCGTATGCGCGTTTATTATTCTCGTCATTAACCCATGCATAAACTATGATTTTTGACTCAAAGTGATAACGAAAAAACAAGCGATATTGTTGGAAGAACTTCGCTCGAAACCAATGTTTATTGTCATCACCTAACGCACTTCCTTGGCGAAACTCAGCGCTAGTAGGATCATGGGGAATGAGTTCGAAGGTTAGCCTTTGAATTGCAGCTAAACGTTTAGTGGCATTTTTTCTAACGTAACCCTTTGGGTCTTTTTCTCGTAAGGACTCAACCTGTAATTTAAGGTTGAGGTACTGTTCTTTAAACAAGGGGTGAGCGTAAAGTGTCCACCCATTTACGACCATTGGTATCGTTTTTTGCAAGCTTACTCGTCCTCGTCCAACAAGGGAGCATCTAAATCAATTTCTACACCGTGAACCAATGTATTAACACTTTCACGCATACTCGCTGATAGTGGCTCGAGCTTTTCGGGGTGAGTCTGCATATCGCGTGCAATAAATGATAAAAACTCGCCAATAACGGGGTCGCTTTCTTGTGATGCTACACGTGATATCACAACACTACCATCAGACTGAATAGCGTATTTAATTTTGTCTTTTTTACCCAAGCGCAATGCCTGACGAACAGAACTAGGCACTGTAGTTTGAAAGCGATCTGTAAGTGTTGATTCAGTTTCTAAAGCCACGTGTGCCATAACAACCTCTATTTTTAACTAATATTGTTAGTTCTAATCTTAGTTTGTAAATGTAGGTAATGCAAATGCATTATCTCTTTCGGTGAAAGCTAAAAAGACGTGAGTGACTCTGCACTGATATGCTACTTCTCACACACCTCAGTCATCTTTAAATGGTAAATTTGCAACCCCAATTTCGAGGTGCTTTGAGTTTGAATATGACTAATCATTATGTCTTTGAAAGCAGTTCTACTAGCCTTCCTGTAATATCCAACCCCGTATCCTGCTCTACTTTTAAAAAGTACGGGCTAGGGTTGGCCTCTAAAAAGAAGTATTTACCCTTTGCACTTTTTCGCCAGTCGATAGCACACCAGTGCATGCCCAGCGCCTGGCATATGGCTATGGCAAGCTGCTGTACTTCATTAGGTACAATGGTTATAGACACACTTGCCTTATCATCGTTTCTATAATCGAGTTCGTCAGAATCAATTTGAACACTCAACACGTCTTGCCCCAGCACGTAGCTTCGTACGTTTACCCCGCCAATGTACTTTTGGAAAGTAACGGGGCGCTCACTTAACAAAGTATTAAGCAGAGGGCGCATATTGGGCTGTTTGTTTACGAATTGGGCTGTTCGTCCTCCGCGCACAGGTTTATAGATAACCTCCCGCATATTGTTGCAAAATTGAGAGGCGACCTCAGGCGCATTGCCAACAAACGTGTAAGGAATATGAGCCCCTAGCTTGCCCGCAATACGGGATTGATAGGGCTTGCATTGATGACTTCGAACGGTATCAATAGCATTGACCCACTTTATATCCGTATAGCTAAACCAGCATAATAAGGTGCTGGCTCTTTCTTGCTCAATCCAACCAAACTCCCTTTCAAAGGTAGTGCTCTTGCTGCTTGTATCAGCCCTTTCTGTATCTGTGCTTTGTGCAGCAGTACCTTTTGTGTCGGGCGTGGCGTGCGTACGTTTAAGTGTGCCAGGTAGGTACTCATGCCAATACGCCGCCTGAGTATTTGAAAAAGTGACCCTTGGTTGATCGCATAACGAGGGGGAATTGAAGTGAATCAACCCATCGTCAAAATCAGGGTCATAGCTTATTGTCCATTCAGTGCCAAATTGAGCCGTATTAGCGTAATAGAAGGGAGTAGCAGATTGGCTAAGTGCCATGGCTATATGCTTAATTTGTGGATCTTGTTCACTGCCTAATAATGCAACGTGCATTCGGCCTCCTTGCCAGCGTTAAAAGAGTGAAAGGTTAGAACGGAACAAAGCAACGCATGCGTAGCGAGTCAAATCGCTCGCACATACGCTGCCCGTGTTTACGGATAGTTGGCCTGAACTACGATAAAATATCGGGTAGTTTGCCACCGCCTTCACCAATCGCTAAGGTGATATATACGGGCTCTTTTGGCCCCCTATCTTCTACTGGTCCTCCACCTTCTACAGGGTTAATATCACTCAAGCGAGCCCGTAGTCCTCCTGATACGTCGAACAGCTGCTCCTCAACGAGTGTGACTGGCTGTGCACTGGCACACGATTTTACAGTGAGTTGATGTTGCTGGTTTTTCATAATTTACGCTCCTTGTATTGGCGTTTTGTGTAAAAAGGCACGTTCGCTTAAAGCGAGACCGCCTCGTGGTAAAGGGTTCTAAAGCAACCCGCAATAAGTGCCGAACGGCTTGAAATATTGAGTTTTTTGTAAATATTAGCGCAGTGAAATTTCACCGTTCTTTCGCTGATAAAGAGCTCTGAGGCGATAACTTTATTAGAGCGGCCTTCCATAATTTTGTGAGCTACTTGCAGCTCGCGTTTAGACAAGCAGTTAATAGGAACTACACTGTCACGAGCGGTAATGCCATTGGCATTAATTTGCATACGCTCATCTTCTGTCATTAATACTGCGGGTTCTCTTATTTCATGGGTTTTCATCGTGTTTCTCCGTGGTTACCTGATATTGCGCTTCCTGATACTTCGGTAGGAGAGCAGGGGTGTAGTGTCCCGTTTGCCAAGCGGTAAACTTTATCTGCCATAGCAATTGACTGTGGGCGATGGGCCACAATAATTCGGGTCATATTGAGTGATGTTAGATGCTGATTAATGCGAGCCTCGTTGGCCATATCCAGGTGGCTGCTCGCTTCATCTAGAAACAGAATATCGGGCTCTTGATAAAGGGCTCGGGCGAGAAGCAGTCGCTGTTTTTGGCCACCGCTTAAACTGCTTCCCATATCGCCTACTAAGGTGTGGTATTGCATAGGCATATGCATGATATCTTCATGAATGCAGGCGATATGTGCGACGTGAACCATTTTTTGTAGGTCTGGCGCTTGCTCAAAACAGCAAATGTTCTGCGCTATGGTACCGCTTAAGCAGGCATCGTCTTGCAAGACCGATGCGACAACAGGCTGCTTAACGCTGGGGCGTTCAACTTTGCCTTCTGATACCGGGTAAAGCCCCATTAGGCATTTAAGCAGGGTACTTTTGCCGCTTCCGCTCTCACCAACAATTGCTACAATATCACCTGATTTGACGGTGAGTGCGAGGTCCTTAAAGATCCACTCGCTAGATTCACTGTATCGGTATCCCAGCGATTTAGTTTCAAGGGCGATGGCCGTATTATTAGGTAGAGATTGATTCGCGTAATAGGGTAGGTCAGCATTTTGGTAACGATGAGGTTTTACTTGTACCGGCGTGAGTACAATATCGCTAAGACGAGAAAAGTGAACGCCCAGCATATTGAGCTCTACCAACTTATTAACCACACCATCTAGTGCGCTAACAAAACGTGATTTATAGGCGATAAAAGCCAGCAGCATACCAATGGAAAGGGTGCTTTCCATGACTAAGCTAGCCCCGATATACACTACAATGAGGTTTTCTGCGCCAAACAGGAACTGATTAGTCAGCGTGCTGCCAATATTGATTTTACCCAGTGTTATGTCTTTGTTTAAAGTGGCCACGAGTTTGTTTTGCCATTGTCCGTGACGCTGTGTCTCTTGCCCGTAAACCCGAATTGGTAAAATAGCCCGCACGCTTTCCATGAAGTGACTTTGTTCGGACGCTGCAAGGGCAATGCGCTCTGTGGTAAGGCGTTTAATAAGGGGGAGTAGCCCTAAGCGAATGGCTAAATATGTGGCCATGATTGCCACTACGACGAGGGAGAGCTTCACCGAATAAACCATCATTACCGCTAAGGTGACGACGGCCATTAGCCCATCTAATAAAGCCGTTACCACGCCGGTGGCTAAAAACTCTCTAATGCTTGCCAGTGAGCCAAATCGAGATACCACGTCGCCAATGTGGCGCTTGTCGAAGTAGTCGAGAGGAAGTGACAGCAAATGTTTGAATACTGACGCCGACATTTGAAGTTGAAGCCGCGATGACACCGACAAAATAACCAGCTTTCTTACCCCGCTAGTAAAGGTTTCTAGCATCAGTAATAGGGCAAAGCCAATAGCGAGCGCTTTGAGTAGGGCGTTGTTATTGTAGATAAGTACATCGTCTACCACGGTTTGCATGTAATAAGGCGCAGCGAGGGCGAATAACTGCAGCACCAGGGATAAGGCGAATAGCGTAAGAAGGTTGCGTTTAAACCCTGTGGTACGTGTGAAAAACTGGGTAAGGCCAAGCCGCGGGCCAGCTTTGATTGGGCTAAAGCTGTCGCTAGGTGATACCTCAAGCGCAATGCCGGTAATGCATTTAGACGCTTCTGCATAGGACAGCCTTCTTTCGCCAAGTGCCGGGTCATGTATTGTGATACGGTCACCTTTCACTTTCGTCAGCACAACAAAGTGGTTCATATTCCAATGTAAGATGGCTGGGCAGGTAAGTTGCGTGATATGGGAAAGCTCTATCTTTATTGCCCGGGTTTGAAAGCCCATATTACTCGCAATTTTCATTACATCTTTTAATGTGGTGCCACGTAACGACACCGACATAGATTGGCGTAGGGCGTTGAGATCCCGTTTATCTCTATAGTACTGGGCAATCATAGCCATATAGGCAAGTCCGCACTCAGCCGCCTCACTTTGTAAGATGACAGGCACGCGTTTTTTAGTGGTCAGGGTGTGGCTAACGTGGGGCATTGTCATACTCATCATCATTAAAGCTTCCCTGAGATGCTGTAAAGCGGTTCCATTAACCATTCCATTAGCGTGCGTTGACTTAGGTGCACATCAGCTGAGAAGGTCATGCCGGCCTTTAGTGATATATGATTGCCATACGCTAATATTTCTTTCGTACTTATGGCTGCCGTAACGAGATAGGCTGGCTCATTGATAGCAATAGGCGCGTCGATAAGTTCGCCCGGCAGTACAAGTGACGGGGAAACATTGAGGATCTCGCCCTTCTGCACGCCAAACTTCTGGTAGGGAAATGCGTCGTAGCGAATGTGTAAAGCTTGCCCTTCACGCAAAAAGCCTGCAGCGCGAACGGGAACCGCGATGCGCGCTTGAATATCAGCATCTTTGGGAAGGAGAGTAAGCAACGGGCGCGAACTATCGACGGTATATCCCGCTTTAACGTGAAGGCCAGATATATAGCCACTGTGCGGGGCGTAAATGGTTTCCTCATAATTGCTTTTATGACTTACAATCTGTTGCTTAAGGTCGCTATACGTATTTTCAAAACTCGCCAATTCGTTGGCTTGTTGCTGAGGCAGAGTTGCGAGTTCATGGGTGAGGGAGGCTATGTTTGCCTGTTCTGTACTGCTATCTCTCTCGGCCAGTTTGAGCTGTTGCTGCGCGGTTATTCGTTGAATTGTGTGATTCTCAAACTCGGCGTGGCTTATATGCCCTTGGTTCAATAAAAGTTGAGCGTTTTCCCAATGCTCGGTTGCCATAACCCACTGTATTTTGGCTAAATCAACAATGTCATTCAGGTCGTCCAAAGCGCGTTTAGCTTGAGATAAGCGTTGTTCTAAGCCGGTGAGCTGAGCTTGATGTAGCGCGCGAAGGCGTGAAATACTCTGGTGAGTTCGCGCTTGCTTTGCTTCCAATTCTATAAGCAGTTGGCTACTCACGCGATTGCCCAACGCGTCGCTATTGCTGTAGTTAATTTTTACTAATGGCGCGCCTTTTTCTACATGTTGCCCTTCGTGAATTAAAACGTCGACGACATTACCGCGCCTTGCATCTGCGTACAGTTTAAATACGCCGTGGCTCGGTTCTAGCCACCCGTCTACCGATGCCTTGCGTGCGTAACTGCCTAAGTTTAAATAAACAAGGGCAGTTGCTATCCAAGCAACCAATACAAAAGCAATAGCCGAGTAAACCGGTTTGGGCGTCATTAAAAAGCTCCCATCTACCTCATTAGATTGCTCATCAATCGCTTCTTTTCTAAACAGTCCTGTTCTCATTTTCTGTCCTTGTACTGGGCTAATTATTCGGTGCGTGTGGTTGCACTAGGAGCCGGATAAACACGACATCAATGCCAAAAACGTATCACGCATAGGGCACATAAAAGGTATCTGGCTGCCGCTTCCGTGTAGGCTATTTATCCTTGGCATCTCAATCCGTGACGCCTCCTTTATGCTACTGCCAGATACCTTGTGGTCATCATTACTGCGGTGACGGTATTCACTATAGGAGTGTTTAGGAGTGGGCGAATTATGGCTAAGGTCCGAATCTCTGGAGCACTTTAATTCTCAGGGGGTGGCGCATTTTTATAAGCGCTTGGCTCAAAATTGAAAGTTGATATGACGCAAATGTTTGGCGAAGAAATAGAAAGAAGTCATAGAGCTGTATAAAGAATGTGCTATAAAAAGCAGAGGGATAGGGAAATAACACAGCAAAAATACAGAAGGTAGCCTCATGTTTGTACCCAGTATACTTTTAAAGCAACTTTATACACGCGCAAGTCTAACCAAAACAGATAAAGGCTTATCTTTCTCTCTTAAAAATAGATTGAAGGATGCGACGATTAAAGAAGTAAAATGGATATCACTTGATGGGGAAAAGATTCCAGAGCATAAAATTTCACTCCAGTTAACTGCCGACTTCTGTATTTCTGTCAAAGCGCTAAATCAATCAGACGGCGAGCCCTTTGGCTTGCGTCAAACTATTACCGTGCACTTAGATATTGATGAAGCGCCGTGCCCAGAAAAGCGAAAACTGGGTATTTGCTTTTCTGCTTCGCCTTTTGGAAAGCTTAAATTTGAAGTGGAAGACAATATTACTGCGCCAGGACAACGCAGCGCTTTTATTCCTCGTGACGACATGGATGACTACGGCGAAAGTATTATAAAAACACGCCAAGAATATTTCGAAAGCGCTACCGGAAAGAAAATTGATCACGTAGGTAAGTACTCAATCGACCCGCAAGCACTTAAGGGGAATATTGAGCATTTTATTGGCGTGGCGCAGGTTCCTATCGGTATTGCAGGGCCGTTGAAGATAAACGGAGAGCACGCACAAGGGGAGTTTGTTGTGCCGTTAGCGACTACCGAAGGTACGCTGGTAGCATCGTATAACCGCGGCATGAAGCTGCTTAACATGAGCGGTGGCGTAACGGCAACGGTCGTCGACGATGCTATGCAGCGAGCCCCTGTATTTATTTTTGAAAATGCACGAGGTGCTAGAGATTTCGTTAAATGGATTAAAGCAAACTTTGAAAAGATTAAGGAAGAAGCAGAAGCGACCTCAAGTATTGCTAAGCTGACGTATATCGACCATTTCCTATCGAACAAATTTGCGTTTTTGCGTTTTAACTTTAAGACCGGTGACGCAGCGGGTCAAAACATGGTTGGCCGTGCTACCTTCGCAGCATGCGGGTGGATACTCGATCATTATGAGGGAATAGAGAATTTCTACCTTGAATCTAACTTTGCCACCGATAAAAAAGCCTCACAAATAAACATAATGCGTACTCGCGGTAAGCGGGTTACTGCCGAGGCAACCATTAAGCGTGAGCACTTACTCGAAGTTATGCGGGTCGACCCTAAACAAATCGATTACCACGGGCGTGTTGCCGGCGTGGGTTCGTTCTTGTCCGGTGTGAATAACACGGGCCTACATTCTGACGTGGTCAACCAAAATCACACAACCCAGTTAAGCCGCTTTTTGTAAGTTAGCCATGTCAGCCTCATATTGATTTGGACTCTTGTAATCCAGATATGAGTGCATTCGCTGACTGTTATAAAACAT
>Ga0208182_1000150_pt1 | contig 62578 bp, 45 predicted proteins | sample MalvireepMed_906_FD_184248 | JGI IMG/M metagenome (GOLD analysis project Ga0208182, IMG submission 184248) | Marine viral communities from the Global Malaspina Expedition - Malaspina viral metaG DeepMed_906 (SPAdes) (version 2) | ecosystem: Environmental > Aquatic > Marine > Oceanic | place...
GGACTCTTTTTTGCCGCTTCATCGTTAAAAATAAGCGCTTAGAATGACTAAACTTATTATTTTTAACATCGAATCGCCTAAAAAATAGTCGCTGTCAGTGCCATGGTCGAATGTTCAACACGCCCTAGACATTATGACGACATTCAATAATAAAAATTGCATTACAATCGCTGCTATAGTCAAGTCTAAATAAAAACAATACAGGACAATAAATTCATTTGATTCAACACTATTTTTCTTGCTTGCTGTGACTGCGTCTCCAGAGGCTGCGAAAAATAACGTTGAATCTTATTGTATCGATTTTATAGTAATCTAACTATATTTCAGATATCCATATCAATGTCTTTGCGCTTGACGCTGTGCTTGCCGATATCAAAAAGCGCAATTACGCGCTGATAACCTGTATAGAGACACCGCGAGGTAAACGCTGGCAGACTGAGCATATTAAGATCGCTTATGATCATGAAGCAGCAGCAGAACTGGCGCTCAAAAATGAACGTAGAGATTGGGCATTTGCTTTAAAAACAGGGCGGGTATTGTAATAAGACGCGCTCGATATTATGTTCAATTAAAATTAGCTACAATGAAAAATTTATAAGGACGGCGTTACATGTTAACTTTATATATGGCTCAACTTGGTGGCCGTCCCAAAGGTCGCCTGATTGAACAGCATGACATCTTTTTTGGTGTGGCCAATCACGTCAGCGAGCTGGTAGAGGATATCAATCAGCATTGGCCAGAAGTCAAAAACAAATGGCACATTGATTCGTATCGAGCGATTACTAAAGTTGATGGCTATGCGATCAAACTGGTTAAATCAGGTGAGCAGGTAAGCAAAGATGCTAACTTAAAGCTGTTTTTTATCAATTTGGGCGGCTATCAGCAGGGAAGTTTTGAAGAGTTTCATTATAAGCTTCTGATCGTTGCCCCCAGTCAAGCCGAGGCCATTAAGCAAGCCAAACAAAGCGAGTTTTATAAACAGTTCACTTTTAAAGATAATGCATCGCCGTTCGACGCCGCTTCACATATTGATGATAAGTTTGAGGTCGATATAGATGATATCTATAACGTGAATGATCTGCTCTCAAATGCTCAGCTGTTGATTGAGCCTATCGTTGATGCAGGCGGTGTCGATATCAAAGAAGATAAAGAATATGTGGGTTATCTGAGTATTAAAAATCTAAGGAAATTATCCTAATATGTCACTAGATATGTATTATAAAAGTGGTCTAATCCGCAAAGCGCGCTGTCAGATATCTGATGATATGCTGCCCATCCTTTATCAGATTCACGATAACGCAAAATTTCCACGATTAACGTGGTTAATTAACAATATTTATGAAAACCCGCAGATTCGTCCTGACGTAGCGAAAGAGTTAGCTAACGAGATGTTAGGGTTTGAAAAATTGATACTGTCACTACATCTTCCTTTTCCTAGGCTGGCACTGCAAAAAATGCATACCTTTTTTGTGGGGGCTGCGACTCACCAACAGGTTATTTATACTGTTAGTCATTAGTTTTCTCATTTAGACCATTTCTATGCCTTTAATGGTGTGAAATTTAATATTTATGGTCTAAGTGTGTCTTGATTTAATACTGATTATTAGATAGAGGCATTATCGTCCTCATAGCCATAGAAAAAACTTCAGCTTTGCAACTAAGCATCATACAAGCATCATAACTACCTTGAATCACCCTGCATTTGCCTCCATAATCTAACCACTTATACATAATAAATAGCCTAAGCAAATATGTCTGATACTTTTGAAAATACCAGTCTAAAAACATCTACCGTAGATGAAACTAACAGTGCAAAGCGACCAGCGGAATTACTGAATGATTTACCAGTACTTGCTAAAGATAGCTATTACTTAAGCCGTCTCGAACGAGAGCTGGCGCGCGCTGCGGTGTCCAAAAACAAAAAAGCTAATCATGTTTCTGAGCAAAAAAACAATCACGACGAGGCCCTTACCAAGAAGCGTGCCCAATACGACAAGATAAAAACGCGCTCTCAAAAAGCAGTGCAGGCACGTATTGATAGCATCCCAAGTGACTTACCTGCCAAATTAAATCTTGACCTGCCTGTTAGTCAACGCGCAGAAGATCTGGTACAAGCGATCATTGATAATCAGGTCATTATCGTGGCGGGTGAGACAGGTTCTGGTAAAACAACGCAGCTACCTAAGCTTGCCATGCTGGCAGGGCGCGGTATTACCGGACAGATAGGGCATACGCAACCAAGGCGATTGGCGGCTCGTAGCGTTGCAAACCGTATTGCCGAAGAGCTGGGTGAGCCTTTAGGTAATACGGTTAGTTTTAAGATTCGCTTTAATGAGCAAGGCTCCGCGCAATCGATTGTTAAGCTGATGACCGATGGTATTTTGCTGGCTGAGCTGGGTCACGATCGTTTTTTGAGTAAATACGATACGATTATTATCGATGAGGCGCATGAGCGTAGTTTGAACATCGATTTTATTATGGGTTATCTCAAAAAAATGCTACCCAAGCGCCCAGATTTAAAAGTCATTATCACTTCAGCGACCCTCGATACCACGCGCTTTAGTGAGTACTTTAGTCATTATGATGCCAAGCTAAAACGGCAAGTTCCTGCACCTATCTTTAACGTCGAGGGACGCAGTTTTCCAGTAGAAGTTCGTTATCGTCCGCTGACCGATGAGCCAGTAAACAGCTCAGAAGATGACAGCTATGATGATTTTGAAGAGAACCTGCCGCGTGCGGTGGTTGCTGCTGTCGAGGAATGTTTTAGCGACGCGCAAAATAAAGGCCATCCCGATCAGGCTGATATCTTGATATTTGCCGCGACTGAAGCAGAAATTCGTGAAATGCAAGAAGTGCTTGAGCGCCATGGCCCACGTCATACCGAGGTGCTACCGCTGTTTGCACGGCAGACGTATGAAGAGCAGCAGCGTATCTTTCAGCCATCAGGTCGAGGTCGACGTATTGTCATTGCGACCAACGTTGCTGAGACTGCGTTGACTGTACCGGGTATTCGCTATGTGATTGACTTGGGGTTTGCGCGGATTTCGCGTTACTCGTATCGCTCACGTGTGCAGCGTCTACCGATTGAAGCGATTTCGCAAGCGGCTGCCAACCAACGTAAAGGTCGTTGTGGCCGTGTCGCGCCAGGTGTCTGTATTCGCTTATATTCTGAGGAGGACTTCAACGGTCGTCCTGAATTTACTGAGCCTGAGATTCTACGTACCAATTTGGCATCTGTGATATTGCAGATGGCCAATCTGCGTCTGGGCAGTGTCGATGACTTTGATTTTATCGAGCCACCTGATAGTAGGTTAGTCACAGATGGTCACAAGTTGCTTGATGAGCTAGGAGCCATTACGTCCAAAAAGGACAGTACTCAAGATAAACGAAACCCATCAAAACGGCAAAAGGGGCTTGATCACCTGCGCTTGACCGCAACAGGTCAGAAAATGGCACGTATGCCAATCGATCCAAGGCTGGCACGTATGCTGGTGGCTGGTTCTGACTTTGATTGTATACGTGAGATGCTTATCGTGGTGGCGGCGCTCGCTGTGCAAGATCCTCGTGAGCGCCCTGCCAACAAGCGTACGCAAGCGGATCAAAAGCATGCGGTCTTCCGTCAAGATGATTCAGATTTCTTGTTTTATTTGAGTCTATGGAAGGCACTGTTTGAAAAAGACGAAGACGGCAATAAACTGTCTGGTAATCAGCGTAAGCAGTTTGCGAAAAAGAACTATCTGAGCTTCCCGCATGTTAGTGAATGGCATCAAACGCATCGTCAATTGCTACAAATGGTGACAGATCTTAAGCTGATAGATACCAGTGATGCACAAGCGTCTGATAAAAATGTCGCTAAGAATGACCCGACTGCAATCGAAGACGAAGCGTTAAAAGCGGTCAAATATGCTAATTTGCATAGAGCGTTATTGACGGGTCTGCTGTCTATTATTGCGCATAAGACTGAAAGCCGCGGTGAGTATTTGGCAGCGCGTCAGCAAAAAGCCAAAATATTCCCAGCGAGTACGGTATTTAAACAAATACCGCCTTGGGTGATGGCGTTTGAGATGGTTGAAACCTCGCAAGTATTTATGCGTACCGTTGCCAAAATTGAACCCGAGTGGATCATCTCAGCGGCAGGAAACTTGCTCAAGTATCATTATTTTGAACCGCATTGGTCCAAAAAAACAGGACGGGTCAAAGCATACGCGCAGATTAGTCTATTTGGCTTGATCATCATTAGCAAGCAGCTGACCAATTATGAGCAAGTAAACTTGGTCGAGTCGCGAGAGATTTTCATTCGTGATGGGTTAGTGACTGGTAACTTCGGTCGTAATGCGCCATTTTTACAGCACAATATGGACAAGATTGCCCATGTTGAGCGCATCGAAGATAAGCTACGTCGCCGTGATCTATTGGTTGATGAAGAAACGCTATATCAGTTCTATGACAAAAAGATTCCTGAACACGTCGCCAGCCGCAAAACGTTTGAAGACTGGCGCGCAGAGGTAGAAAAAAACGATGCTAAGTATCTGTTTTTTACCGATGAGGATGTACTCACTAGTCAAGCACCGACCACGGGCGATTTCCCAGAAGTATGGAAGCTGGGCGATTTAAAGCTGCCACTGCGTTATGTCTTTGATCCAGCAAGTGATGATGATGGCGTGACCATACGCGTACCGCTTGCTGCATTACCACAGCTCGACGCCATTGAGCTACTATGGGGTGTGCCTGGTTGGCGCTACGAGCTGGTATTGCAGTTGCTCAAATCATTGCCAAAAGATATCCGTCGTCAGATCGTCCCGATACCTGATACCGCAGATAATTTGTTTGATGAGCTGCAGCAGCAAGGTGGACAAGGGCTGTTAAAACAGCTGTGCCAAGCGCTCAATCGCCGCGGTATTATGTCGGTGACGCCAGAGAGCTTTAGCCCTTCCACGATTGATCGTTATCTGCAGCCACAAATCTGTGTGGTCGATGACAAAAACCGCATTATCGAAAAAGGTCGTGATCTACAAACGCTACAGATTCGTCATGCCTCTGAGACCAGTCAAGCGGTGAATGAGCAACAAGGCGCGCATACTGAATTCCCTGAGCATTTTACCTTTAGCAAAAATCATCATAGTGCAGGCGTGGTTATGAAGCAGTTTGCGGCGCTCGTGGCTGATGAAGCAGGCGAAGCGGTATCGATCCATCAGTACACCGATGTCAATGCCGCACTACAAGCGCATCGTATCGGCGTATTGACCTTGATCAAAGGGAAGCTTGGCGCAAAGAAAAAACAGCTCACCAGTCAAGTGGATAAAATATTCAAACTGGCATTTGCACCGCTTGGTGATATGGAAAAGCTAAAAACAATCGTCATTGATGCTACATTGGATGCTACGCTTGAAGAGCATTATGTGTTATTTGATCATACCGAGAGCCTGCCTGAGAGCGCTGACGATATCGCAGTTGGATTGAGCGAGGAGTTACCGTTTACGCCTGAAGAGTATGCACAGACGCTAGAAGTTGTGTTAAATAACTTCTTATTGACCGGTCAAAGCGTCATAAAAACGCTGAAAAATGTTTATACGCGCTGGCAGCGTATTCGCCAGAGTCTGTTGATGTTAGACCGCGAGATATTTGGGGAATCTATCGATGATATCGAAGATCAATTAGAAGATTTGTATTTGGCTGATTTTGTTTACCGCATGGATTATAGCCATTGGCAGCAGTATCCACGTTATCTTGAGGCACTAGAGATTCGCTTAGAGCGTCTTGAGCATAATTTGGATGCCGACCTTGATGGTGTCTACGCGCTTGACTTGCATATGGAGCGGCTAGCAGGGCGTGCGGACAAAGAAGCTATTAGCGAATATCGCTGGATGGTGGAGGAGTATCGTATCCAGCTATTTGCTCAGCCGATGAAAACTCGTGTGGCAGTTTCGCCCAAGCGTCTTAGTAAAATGTGGGATAAGGTGGGCTAGAACTAAAAGTTTCTTTGAATGTTAAGGCCGGATCAGCAATTGCTACTCCGGCCTTTTATTTAAGTAGGTTTTAATGACTCATCTTTTCTGTGAGCACGCCCATACTATAAAGCATGAACGCAATCACTGTCAGTGCTACGATAAATGGTGTCAGTATCCAAATCACCACGTTAATCAGAATTGACGGCAGCAATCCATTAAATAGTTCGAGATCTGGGGTAAAAAAATCTGTCATCACATCCACTGCACGCTTGGCAATGGGGAAGAGTAGAGTGCTGAGGGCCAGCATATAGATATATTTGCCAAAGCCTGGGTCACTCATAACGACCATAAAGTAAAATACTAAAAAATAAGTAATGGCTAGCGCCCAGCATTTGAGAGTGTAGCTTAAACGAATCATATCATTTCCTCCCCAAGCTTTTCGATAAATGTGCATAAAAAACTACGCTATATCCAATATTTTGAATATATTATATGTTATATATCGAATATATAAGAGAAGTCAATCATTTTTTATCAAAAAGCACCATAAAGCCACGTCTTTTTAGGGCGTGGATGTCAGGTATCAGTCATTATCTCCCAACATTGGGATTGTCTTGATTGCGGTTGGTACAATAAAAAAGAGCCAGTAGCTTCACTACTGACTCTCATCATTCATAAGTGTAAAAACACTAGTCAATACATTATTTATAGTCAATAACTATAGTTGGCAGTTTACTTGATACTGTTGACCATTGTCTGAGGCGATGGTCATAATGCCAAAGTCTGCTTTGGTATGCCAGTCATAGGTGGTCTTTGGGTTTACATTGTTTACATAACGTACGCCAGAGCCTGATACTGCTTGCTCTAGCGTGATTTTTGCGTCTTGTAGACCTACCTTTGGCAAGGTGACGTTTAGGTTGGCCGCTTGACCATCCGCTGCATAGGCGGCAGTAATCATGCCGTTGTCTTCACAGGTAAATGACTGAACGACTGGTTTGGCAGCAGTGGTTGGGGCGGTGGTGGTCGGAGCGTTGGTTGCACAAGCGGCTAACAAAACGGTAAAAGGAGCAACAGCAAGTAATTTTTTCATAAACGATATTCCTCAAGTTGGTAAGTGAATGTGCGTTGTTATACTGAGCAATATGATACATGTTCGAATGTAATTTCGTGTTATGGTTAGAGTCTACTAAGGTAATTATTTCTGTCTTTTTCGTGATTTGCTAAGTCCTGGTCGTTTAAGTGATTGAGCGATATTTGGTTTTTTGTTTACACTGTTTTTTTGTTTAACATAAATACCAGTACCGCCCCTAAGATGACTATACTGGCGATCAGAAAGTTGAGCGTCAGCTGCTCAGATAAAAATATCACGCCTAGTACAGTCGCAATCACAGGCACACACAGCTGAACGATCGCCGCTTGTGTGGTTTTTAACAATGGCATCGCCGTATACCAAATACTGTAACCCAGCCCTGATGCGATCGCTCCTGACGCACAGGCGAGCAATATCCCTTCGCTGGTAATACTTTCTAAGCTGATGTTTTTTAAACCTATTTCATCCAGATACATTAGGCCCACCAGTAGTAATATCGGAACGGCCACCAAACTCCGCACAAAGTTAAACCCTGTCGCTCGTAGCGGTGAGATGCATGATTTGCCGCGTATGCTGTATACTCCCCAAGCCGCACCGCTCAGTGCCATCAATGCTGCAGCGTTGGGTGATGGAACGGCCGCCGATGGCAACATCAAATACACAAATCCTGCGACTGCGACGATAAATGCCAGCCACTGTACAGCACTAAGCTGCTCTTTTTTGTAGATACCCCAGCCAATCATCGTAATCTGAACGGCCGAAGACAAAATTAAAGCACCTGTACCAGTATTAAGCTCTACATAGGCAATCGAAAAACATAACGCGTAAATGACCAAGCTGACACTACTAAGCCAACTGCCTTTGTCATTTAAGATAGCATCAACAGAAGGCTTGTCAGAGGCGAGTACTTGACGCTGTAGTTTGTAGGCGTGAATCGTCATAATAAACACTAAGCAAACAGTCGCACTGAGCAGACGAATGACCGTAAAACTCCAAGCATCTATATAACCTTCTGCCAACGCCATCCGGCAAAACAGGGAGTTTGCAGCAAATGCGATCAAGGCAATAGTAGTATAAACAATGGCTTTCAAAAATAATTCCTACAATGAATAAGGGAGCATAAAACAGGCTTGCATAGCGTTTCAATGGTGAATTTAGAATATAACGATAACGTATTTTTGAGCAAAAACAATTGCCGTCTCACAAGACAGTATATTTTGTCGTACTTGTGACAAAAAGTCTTTCTTAAATACGAATAACGATAGTTGTATTGACGATAAGGTCTGAAAATAGGGATGATGTGCTTCGCATCAAACGAACTATTAGAACATCATTCATTAAACACAATACATCAGATAAATAAATTGGAAATGAGAATATGGATTGGGCAAGTATTTTTATTCATGACACAACTTGGTCGTTTGCCGTTGAAATCTTAATACGTGTCACCGTCATGTTTGTATTAATTATCACGTTCTTGCGCTTCACTGGCAAGCGCGGCATTCGTCAGCTTTCTATCTTTGAGCTGACCATCATCCTATCACTTGGCTCTATCGCGGGTGACCCTATGTTTACTGAGGATTTGCCGATTATTCAAGCCGTACTAATCATGGGTTCAGTCATTGTTCTTTACCGAATCTGTACGTGGGTTATGATGAAATGGCAGCCTTTTGAAGACTTATTGGAAGGCAAGTCACTTTATATCGTAGAAGATAGCATGCTGGTGCTCGATAAAATTAAGAAAGGCAAAATGTCTCACGATGAGTTTTTTGCTGAAATGCGTCAACAGGGCGTTGAGCATTTGGGTCAAGTGCGCATCGGTTTGCTTGAGACGGACGGCAACTTTAGTATTTTATTGCATTCCTCTGAAAATACAGTTTACGGCATGCCGCTGTTTCCCAAGCAATATCAAGCTGTTGAGCAAGTAGAGATAGGGGCTCATTACGCCTGCATGTATTGTGGTTATGTCGAGCAAATATTAGAAGCTGATAAATGCTGCCCGCGCTGTGAGGATGATTGCAATAATTGGGCTAAAGCGTTAAACAATCAGATAGTCAAGTAGCGTAACGACTAGGCTAATATAACGATAATGCTGCCTTATCAACTAAGCTAAGGCAGCATTAATTCAAACTATTATCAGTTTATGTGACTTTATTTATACAGCGCTTGGCTTATGTGACTTTGTACCAGTCAAGTTTGCGAGTCATCACCATGACACAGGCAAGTACCATAAAGCAGAATATCGCGCCCAGTAATAGATTGAGATCTTCTGTAATTAAAATGCCGAAAAAGGCAACATATAGTCCAGCAAGTGTTGCGGTAAAGAGTAAAGCCCGTTTCAAACCGCCAAATACATAGTAGCTATACCAACCAATAAGTCCCACGCACGCGCTAGCGGCTATAGTATATACTTGCCAAAAGACAATTTGCTCAGCAAGTGGTAGCAATAGGACATAAAAAATAATTTGGTTAATAGTGTTTTTGCATGTTGGCGCCTCCTAAATGTCTTGAATCCACAGCTGCTGATACAGTTGGCTGCGGCGTTAATAGACATCATAGAGAGGAGGTAGCGAGAAAATATGCAAGGAAGATGAATAGTATGTGGAAAACCATTCTAGGGATTACCGAGATGAGCGAGCTGCGCGATTACTTGCCGGACACGTTCTTTTCTATCGCCACTAATACGCACAAAAGGTTTTTGATGCTTGCTTAATTGACTGGCAAAATAGGCGCTTATCTCATCACGTTGGTACGGACTGTCTCGCAGGTCATCAGCCACCCAAGGTATATCAACCTTAGTCAATAGTATCAAATCATAATGATGTGCCAATGCTGCTTGCTCAAGAGCGGTGGGGCAGTTACCATAATACCAATGAGAGTAGACCATTAGCTCAAACAGACTGGTATCACAAAACAAATAGCGGTTTTCATTAGACGTTTGGGTGACTTGTTTAGCCAGTTTGTTCTCTAACGCAATCTGACCTTGTGCGATAGGTAGCAGGTCATCCCATGTACAAGTAAGCTGCTCATCATCCCACTTCGCTTGCAAGTAAGTACGCATATATTCTGACACCCACAGACTATCGAAATGCGCTGCCAAATCACGGCACAGGGTTGTTTTCCCCGTACTTTCTGCGCCCAAAACTGCGACAGTAATGACAGATTCAGGCGTATGCTGTTCGAGGTTGTACACGGTAGCGTCGTTGCCATTCATAATAGGCCCAGATTGCAATGAGAGTGAAGACTACATATTGTAGCGCGGTAAAAGTAAAGCCTTTATAAAAGTATAGTGGTACTGATATCGCATTAGCAATGATCCATAGTATCCAATGCTCAATTTTGCGCCGTGCCATAAGCCACATGGCCATCAAAAACAGAGCCGTGGTGAGCATGTCAGTATAGTCCACCCAAGTGAATAAATGTACACCAAGAACGGCACCATCAAAACTAAAGCCGTTATTAATCACCGGACGGAAATAGTATATCAGCGCCACAAAAGACATGGTTGCTATTGCCAAAGCAGACAAGATAGGTACATCGCCTGCATGCAAATGCTCAATACGGACGTTGTTTGACTCATGTGTCTCTATAGGCTGATTCTTTTTGTTCTTTGACCAGTTAATCCAACCATATAAACTCATCACCGTATAGTAAGCATTGATGAACATATCGCCAAACAGCTGCCATTTCCATAGTAAATATACAAATATCGCAGTGCTGATTAAGCCAATTGGAAAGACTAAGATATTGGTTCTGCTGGCAAGCAAGACACTTGCCACACCAAAAACCACGGCAATCAACTCTAAGACGATAAATGTCGTGGAGTAATCCGCATATTGACCAAATAACCAAGTAAGAAGTTCTGCCATTAGTATTCCTAAAGATGAGCGTGTATCGATGTGTTTGGGTGGTTATACAGAGCAAAATGGCGCTAATTATAACGTAGCTATCAAAGAATGACGTGAGTCTTTGCTTATTTATCGCCAGAAACAGATTATTTGTAACAAAGCATTAGAAAAAATTTAATATTCAGGCATAATAAACACACTGATTTTAAGTTTACAGTTATTCACTGAATTTGAATGGCTATTATTTTCCACTTTTATGCTTATTCCAAGCACCACAGTAGTAGACAAGGAAGCGTATCATGACGACTTGTATCACAGGCACTGGTCTTTATATTCCACCTTACAGTATTAGTAACGAAGAGCTAGTTGAGTCATTTAACCAGTATGTTGAAAACTATAATACCGAACATGCTGAAGAGATAGCTGCAGAGACAATGACGGCACTTGAGCCTTCTTCAGCTGCTTTCATCGAAAAAGTATCTGGTATCAAATCACGTTATGTGATGGAAAAAGACGGTATTTTAGACCCTGAAATCATGGCACCAGTCATTGCCTATCGTAACTTAGGTGAAGAGCTGTCTGTGATGGCAGAAATGGGCGCGGCTGCGTTAAAAGACGCATTGGCTGATGCTGGACTTGAGGCCAACGATCTAGATGGTATTATCCTTGCTTGCTCAAACTTCCAGCGCACTTATCCTGCGGTTGCTATTGAAATCCAAAATGCCATTGGTATGGTTGGCGGCTTCGCTTATGATATGAACGTTGCGTGTAGTGCGGCAACGTTTGGCCTATCACAAGCGCATGGTTCTATCATCTCTGGTCTTGCCAAACGTGTGGCTGTGGTCAATGTCGAGATTACCTCGGCGCATCTAAACTGGCGCAATCGTGACAGCCACTTTATTTTTGGTGATGTAGCAACGGCGACTATTGTTGAAGAATTAGACACGCCAAAGGGTTATGAGATTCTAAACGCTAAGCTATTTACTCAGTTTTCGACCAACATCAAAAACGAATATGGCTTTATGGATCGCTCAGAGTATCTAGCCGCGCAAACGGAGATGTATCCAGACATCAAAGCGCCGGTCACTGATAAACTGTTTTTGCAAAATGGTCGCAAAGTATTCCGTGAAGTTTGTCCAAAGGTGTCTGAAGTTATCACTGAGCATCTGCAAGAAAATGATATACCGACCTCTGATGTTAAGATGATGTGGCTACATCAAGCTAATGCCAACATGATAGATTTGATTTTACGCACTGTCATCGGTAAAGATGCTGACAAATCAATCGCACCAAGCGTGATTGCTGAATTTGCCAATACCAGCTCAGCGAGCCCAATGATTGTATTCCATCGCTATAAGGATGAGCTAGCGTCAGGTGATCTAGGTGTTATTTGCTCATTTGGTGCCGGTTATTCTATTGGCTCAGTATTGGTTCGTAAAGTCTAACGTTTTAATACGATGTTTTTGATAGATAAAAATAGCTAAGAGTCTTCTTAGCTATTTTTTTGTCTACTAATGGTATCAGAACCAAGTATCTTTATTTAAGAATAAGTAGAGATATTTGAGAGTATAGTGACAAGATTGCTGCGAATATTGAGAAGAATGCTTAGAGGTTTTAATTTACCCCAAAAAATTTGCTATAATCACGAGCTTATTCCTCTTATCCAATTAAAAGTCCTTTTATGAAAGAATCCTTACGCCTGCGTTTAGACCAGATGGTAGACCGTTATGAAGAGGTCACCGCCTTGTTATCAGATCCTAGTGTCATCAGTGATAATAATAAATTTCGCGAATTGTCTGTCGAGCACAGCGACTTGATGGACATCACGACCTTATGGCAGAACTATCTGAATGCAGAAACGGATCAAGCCGATGCAGAAGCGATGCTAGCTGACGCGACAGATCCTGACATGAAAGAGATGATGCTCGATGAGATTGAAACGGCACGTGATACCATTGTAGAGATGGAAGAAGCGCTTAATGTCATGATGCTACCAAAAGATCCTAACGATAAGGTGCCAGCATTCTTGGAGATTCGTGCTGGGACGGGCGGTGATGAAGCAGCGATTTTCTCTGGTGATTTGTTCCGCATGTATCAAAAATACGCGCAAACCCAGGGCTGGACTGTTGAAGTTCTATCCGCGAACGAAGGTGAACACGGCGGTTATAAAGAAATCATTACTCGCGTATCGGGTAATAGCGTCTATGGACGTTTAAAGTTTGAGTCTGGCGCTCACCGTGTACAGCGTGTCCCTGAGACCGAAAGTCAAGGTCGCGTGCATACGTCAGCTTGTACGGTTGCAGTCATGCCAGAAGTTGAAATCGATGATACCGTTGATATCAATCCTGCGGATATTAAGATGGACACCTTTCGCTCAAGTGGCGCGGGTGGTCAGCACGTTAACACCACTGACTCAGCCGTACGTTTGACGCATATTCCCACGGGTACTGTGGTAGAGTGTCAACAAGAGCGTAGCCAGCACAAAAACCGTGCACATGCGATGAAAATGCTGGTCTCTAAAATCCAGCAAGCCAAAGTACAAGCGCAGGTCGATGTAGCGGACTCTATACGCCGTGACTTGGTCGGTAGTGGCGACCGCTCAGAGCGTATTCGCACCTATAATTTCCCGCAAGGGCGCATGACCGATCATCGTATCAACCTGACCTTATACAAGCTTGACTCCATCATGGAAGGTGACTTGGATGAGATTCTTGATGCACTGTTACGTGAGCATCAGGCTGACTTGATGGCCAGCATCGGCGGCGAAATGTAAGCCATAGCGGTGAACTATGCGAGTGAGGTTAAGAAGGGGTATAGCGATTAGCGTTGCCATATTCCCAAATTGGGAATATAATTGGATACTATACACTAAGTCATATGAGAGTTATTGCCAAAAGCAGTTTACGTAAATTCTGGGAACAGCCTAACAATGGTGATGCAAAAGGTCAGCTAGAAGCTTGGCATGATTTTGCACTAAAAGCCAGTTGGCAATCGCCGCAAGATATCAAAAACGATTTTAAGAATGCGAGTATTTGCGCTAATAATAGAGTCGTTTTTAATATTGCAGGCAATAAATACCGATTGGTGGTTGAGATGCAGTATCAGGCTGGTATTGCTTGGGTCAAGTTCATCGGTACTCATAGTGAATACGATAAAATTGATGTGGAGGTTGTCAATGAATATTAAACCAATTCGTAATGATCAAGATCTAGCACATGCATTTGCTCAGCTACAAGCTGTGTTTCAAGCTGATGAGGGTACACCTGAGGCTGACGAGCGTGAAGTGCTAGTAACCTTAATTGAAGCTTACGAAAACAAATATTATCCTATCGAACATGCCGAAGCTGTCGATGCTATTATTTTTCAGATGGAAAATCTAAATTTAAGTAGAAAGGATTTGACACCTTATTTGGGATCGGCAAGTAAAGTATCTGAAGTATTAAATCGTAAACGCCGATTGAGTTTGCCAATGATAAGAAAACTACATGAAGGGCTGCACATTCCTTATGAAAGTCTTATTCACTAGGTCTCCTCTATTTGAGATACTATTGTTTTGAGTATCAAATATTAACTAAAGATAGTTTACGGCTATCGTATTATGAGAGTTTTATGTCAACAAATAACCAAGACCAAACCCAAGCGCCAGAAGACACCAATGAACTGATCGCGCAACTTCAAGCCAAGCTAGATGATATCACTGCCTCAGATAAACAGCCGTACCCAAACACCTTTAAACGCACCCATTATGCAAAAGATTTGCAAACGGCTTTTGATGGTGTGTCAAAACAAGAAATTGAAGAAAAAGCGGCGAATGGTGACAAAACACAGGTCAATGTGGCGGGCCGTGTCATGTTAAACCGTGGCTCATTCATCGTTATCCAAGACATGACAGGTCGCATCCAATTATATGTGGCACGTAAAGAGCTTGATGAGGAAACGCGTGCAAGCATCAAATCTTTGGATTTAGGTGATATTGTTGGTGTGTCAGGCTATATTGGTCGCTCAGGTAAAGGCGATTTATATGTGCATATTGAAGAGATTACGCTGTTGACTAAGACCCTACGTCCGATGCCAAATAAGTTCCATGGCCTAGCAGATGTAGAAGCGCGCTATCGCAACCGTCATCTTGATTTGATGACCAATGAGACGACTCGCGATACCTTTATGGTTCGCAGTCAGATCGTCAGCGGCATTCGTCAGTTTATGCTGAATGAGCGTTTTATGGAAGTTGAAACGCCAATGATGCATCCCATTCCAGGTGGCGCGGTGGCTCGTCCATTTGAGACACATCATAATGCTTTGGATATGCCATTATACTTGCGTATCGCGCCTGAGCTTTATCTCAAGCGTTTAGTCGTTGGTGGGTTTGAGCGAGTATTTGAGATTAACCGTAGCTTCCGTAACGAAGGGGTCTCAACCCGACACAACCCTGAATTTACCATGATTGAGTTTTATCAAGCCTATGCTGATTATCATGATTTGATGGACTTGACTGAGCGCATGTTTAATCAGCTAGCGATAGATGTCTTGGGTACGACAGAGATTACCTATCAAGAAGAAGCCATCAGCCTAAAAGCGCCATTTGCTCGTCTATCCATGTCTGACGCCATTGCAAAATATGCCAAAGACTTTGATATGTCACGTATCGACGATCGTGACTATCTGGCACAATACGCCTCAGTGACCCTTAAACAGCAGGTCAAAGAGGTGTTCGGTGTGGGCAAGCTCAAAACCATCATCTTTGAAGAAACGGCTGAGCATCAATTACGTCAACCAACGTTTATTACTGAATATCCAGCTGAAACGTCACCATTGGCACGCCGTAATGATGACAATCCTGAGATTACCGATCGTTTTGAGTTGTTTATTGGTGGTCGCGAGTTGGCGAATGGTTTTAGCGAGCTTAATGATCCAGCGGATCAAGCTGAGCGCTTCCGTGGTCAGGTTGCCGAAAAAGATGCAGGCGATGATGAAGCCATGCACTTTGATGAAGAATATATCGAAGCATTGTCTTACGGTCTGCCGCCAACAGCAGGCGAAGGTATTGGTATTGATCGCCTTGTGATGCTATTTACTGACTCTGCCAGTATCCGTGATGTGATTTTATTCCCACACATGCGCCGCAAACACGATTAATGATGAATGAGTCGTTAACCAAAGCCGCTTATTAAGCGCGGCTGAGTCATAATCAAATCAGCAAGAAGCCAGACGAATGCGCTGGCTTTTTGCTATAATGAATACCGAAAAATCGTATTAAAAATAAGAATATTAATTACTTGGCACAATGGATAGCTATGTCGCAGCAATATCAAGTTTTAGCTCGCAAATATCGACCCAAAAACTTTCATGAGTTGATTGGGCAGACGCATGTCTCGCAAGCGCTGATTAATGCGATTGATTATAATCGCTTGCATCATGCGTATCTGTTTACTGGTACCCGAGGTGTGGGTAAGACGACGATTGCGCGTATTTTATCTAAATGCTTGAACTGTGATACGGGTATTACTAGCACGCCGTGCGGTGTTTGTGATAATTGTGTGGCGATTGATCAGGGACGTTTTATTGATCTTATTGAGATTGATGCCGCCTCTCGTACCAAGGTCGAGGACACGCGTGAGCTGCTTGACAATGTGCCTTATGCGCCAAGCCAAGGGCGATATAAGGTGTACCTCATTGATGAGGTGCATATGCTGTCGACCCACAGCTTCAATGCACTCCTCAAAACGTTAGAAGAGCCACCTGAGCATGTAAAGTTTTTGCTAGCGACCACTGATCCACAAAAATTACCGATTACGATTATTTCGCGCTGCTTGCAGTTCGTATTGCGTCCATTACCACAAACATTACTTAGCGAGCATCTAGCAAATATTTTAACCCAAGAGCAGGTTGGGTATACTCAGCCTGCCATTTGGCAACTGGCAAGTGCGGCTAAAGGCTCTGTGCGTGATGCATTGTCACTGACAGACCAGGCCATTGCATTTGGTCAAGGGTCACTTGATGATGCCACTGTCAATGCAATGCTTGGTCTTATTGACTCTGCCGACTTGGTACGATTGATCACAGATATTTATAACCATGACAAAACCGCTGTTGCCGCGCATATTGAGCAAATGCGCGCGCAAATGGTTGATGCAACGAGTATGTTTGATGGGCTTGCTGAGCTACTCCATCAATTGGCATTGACCCAACTGTTGCCTGAGGTCGCTCTCAATGTCAATGAGGCGCAAGCCAAAAACATCTATACACTTGCCCAACATATTAGCCCTGATGTGCTACAGCTATACTATGAAATTGTTGTACAAGCACGTGAAGGCGTCAAGCTTGCTAGTACGCCGATGCAAGCGCTTGAGATGTGCATTTTGCGACTGCTGGCGTTTCGCCCTTTGCCTGTCGATGAAGTGTTGACTGATAACTATGGCAATAATATGGCCTCTATCGCAGCAGCAGAGTCGGTTCCAAATGCTATGACGCATGAAGCCTCAGCCCCATTAGAGGCTTACGATGTTGACTACCATCCACAGCCTCTAGATGAGCCTCAAAGCACTATTGATGATAATGATGTGACACTGTCAGCGGCTACTGGCCCTGAGCCAATTGTTGAGCCTGAACCAATTGTTGAGCCTGAACCAATTGTTGAGCCTGAACCAATTGTTGAGCCTGAACCAATTGTTGAGCCTGAACCAATTGTTGAGCCTGAACCAATTGTTGAGCCTGAACCAATTGTTGAGCCTGACGCAAATGATTCTCAGTTAGCAGTACCATCAGATGAAGATCCTCGTACTTTATTACGCTGCGCCCCTCAAGAGCTGACAGGGGAGTGGAACTCGGAAAAATGGGATTACTGGCTACAGACAGCTCGTGAGGCAGAAGTGTTGGCACAGGACGAGCTGGCACTTGCCCGTCAAGGTACGATGGTAGGTCAATGTAATGGCACAGCCACTTTTTTGACCAGTGTCGATAGTAGACATTTACAAGCGACTTTCCAGCAGTTAGCTGCTAAGCTGCAGCAACAGTTCACAAGTGCAGAGATTGATTTAAAAATTGATAGTAGTATTATGCAAAGCGATAACAAAACACCAGAGCGTCGCCAGCAAAAACGTTTGGAGCAAGCCAAAACGGTTGCTGAGATGAAGTTGCGACATACACCCGTCATGCAATATTTGACTGAGCGCGGTGAAGGAAAAATGGGTAAGGTACAGCTATATTAAGTTTCAAAAAAAGCTGTTATTAACATCATTTAAAAATATAGATATGTTTTAGCAATGGTTTTATATAAAATATCAAGGTGATATTGTGCTATCGCCTTGATATTTTTTTGTTTTTTTTGAATAAGCAATTTGCCTTCTTAAAAAATGAAAAATATTTAATAACGATAATATAAATTAAAATTCGTTATAATGGTTAAGTTATATTAAAAACTGAAATGAAGTTTAGGTGAGAATATGTTGGATAATTTACGCGGTATGGCTGTGTTCGCCAGTGTGGTCGGACACGGCTCTTTTAGTGGTTCTGCTCGCGAGCTTGGTATTACTACTAGTGCAGTCAGTCAGCAAATTCGTTCACTAGAGAATGAGCTTGGCGTTGTGCTATTGCATCGCTCGACTCGTAAGCTCAGCTTAACGGAAGCTGGTGAGAGCTTTTATGAGTCGGCAAAAGATGTGGTCAGCGCGGCTGAGCAAGGTCGAATCAAAGTTAATCAATTGCGTGATGAGCTAGCAGGTAGTCTACGGGTGTCGACGACGCCTGAGCTTGGCGTAAATCATATATTGCCAGCGCTTTCTACATGGATGGCTGCGCATGATGATCTGAGTGTCACTTATCTCGCAGACAATCATTATATCGATATGATTGATGAACGTATCGACATCGCGATTCGCATGAGTCCATCGATTAATGACTCGAGTCTAAGTAGCTATCCGCTCACCGATGTGCGCCAGTTACTCGTGGCTTCACCCCAATATCTGCGTCAGCATCCTAAGATTAATACACCAAAAGATTTGGCTGATCATCAATTAATTTGTATTGAAATCATGAAAGATGCCAATCAGATTGATATGATTCAGACAGAGACCAACAAAAAAACGCGTGTAAAAATGAACTCACGTATCTACACCAACAATGTCTTCATGGCGACAACCTTAGCTAAAGAAGGTCATGGCTTGGTGAGAATGATGGAAATGGACATCAAAAAAGAGCTTGAGAGTGGAGAGTTGGTAGAGGTATTGACTGGTTATCAGTTGCCGAGCTTTGTACTATATGCCGTTACCTTAAACCGCGACCAACAACCAGCTAAAATCACTCGTTGCCTAGAAGTACTGAAGAAATATTTTCATGCAAACTAAGTGTTATGCAGACTAAATATTGGTTGTTTCAATAATCGGTCAGCAAAAAGCCTATGGATAGAGTTGTCCATAGGCTTTTTTATTACATGCTACATATTCAAGCAAGCTTTAGAATGTTGGCTTTAATAAGTTGATCAATCGTTCAGCGACTTGTGTGCTTTCATCACGGCTCATATTGAGCGGTGGTAGCAAACGTACCACATGGCCACCTGTCACATTGATGATAAGTTTTTGCTCGTCACGGGCACGATCTACCAATTGGCTACAATCCATGTCTTCAGGTAGCGCAATACCAATCATCATACCGGCACCGCGGCTACTTACGCCGTGTTGTCCTAGTGCATTGACGAGACTTTCTCGGATAAACAATCCTTCCGTCACCGCATTCTCCATGATGTCGCTATTTGCAAGTACATCGTACACGCTATGTACCACGCGACTGGCTAATGGCGTACCACCGTAAGTAGAGCCATGACTCCCTGCACCAAATAATCCATTGGCACGCCCACGTACCATACAAGCGCCGACTGGAAATCCATTTCCCAAGCCTTTGGCAGTCGTCAATACATCAGGGCGCGCATTGCTATGCTGATAGGCAAAATATTTACCAGTACGACCATTGCCGGTTTGCACCTCATCAAGCATGAATAACCAGTTATAAGCATCACACTCTGCTTGTAGCTCTTCTAAATAGGTAAAGCCATTGGCCGCAGTATTAAGACCACCTTCACCTTGGATCGGCTCTACAAAAATGGCGCAGATGTCCTCATGGTCTAACGCCGCTTGCTTTATCGCGGCAATGTCACCAAATGGCACACGGATAAAGTCGTCATCTAGAGTATAAAACCCTTCGCGGGCTTTTGGGTTAGCAGTGGCCGATAGTGATAGTAATGTACGGCCGTGGAATGACTGCTCCATCACGATGACTTTTGGGCGTGCAAAGCCTTGTTGCGACGCATACAGGCGTGCAAGCTTTAGTGCCGCTTCATTTGCTTCAGCGCCACTATTGGCAAAAAACACACTATCCATTTGAGCTGACGTACATAGTTTCTCTCCTGCGCGCTCTTGCCAGTCGATACCGAACAGATTGCTGGTATGAACCAAGGTCGCTGCCTGCTGTTGAATAGCGTCGGTCACTTGTGGATGGCAATGTCCTAATCCACATACCGCGATACCAGTTAAGGCATCTAAGTATGGCGTATCGTCTTTTGTATAGAGCCAACTGCCTGCACCGCGGGTAAAGCTGATCGGTTGACGATTATAAGTGGGCATTAGGTAAGTAGCAGACATGTAAAACATCCTTGGTATAATAAATTGAGTAAAGAGGTAGGTTATAGCTCGTCAGAAAAAGGTGTGGTTTCTGCAGGTAACGTGTATTTTTCATTTGCCCAAGCACCTAAGTCGATCAGCTTACAGCGACCACTACAAAATGGCTTATATTTGTTGTCTTGCCAAGCAGTTTGAGTGCCACAACGTGGGCAAGGGTAGGTTTTGGGTGCAGTGTTGGTATTAGAGTCAGTCATAATAAAGGTGGGAGTATCCTTGATGTTATTAGTATCATTTGCGCACGATAGTTATTTATTATCATATAAATTGTGATGAATTGAGGAGTACTAGTTGTCGTTATATTACTATTCAATTAGATTGGCTATATAATAGCATGGGGCAGAATAATGACAAAAGACAAATGCTTTAAGGATAGTAGATGATAGACAATATCGAGTTCACACATCAGCAAGCGCGTGCCTTTCAACCACAACGACTCTCCGCACCGCGCGACTTTATGATTCCAAAAATCATCAGTGATAATAAAGACGAAAAGCCGTTAATCTTGGAGATTGGAGCAGGGAAGGGCAAGCATGCACTTAGCTTTGCCCTGCAAAATCCTGATAAGCATTTGATCGCCATTGAGCGCACACGCAATAAGTTTGATGCTTTCTCAAAGCTGGCTACACTGCAAGACCTATCGAACCTAGATGCGATCCATGCAGATGCGATTGCTTGGACGGTGCATGCGCTAAAACCCAATAGTGTGGCTAAAATATTTATTCTTTATCCCAATCCTGAACAGCATAATCCCAATCAGCAATGGCTAAATATGCCCTTTTTTGAGTTTCTACTATCTCGCTTGCAAGTAGGGGGAGAGATAATACTGGCCACCAATATTCAATCTTATATGGACAATGCAGAGCATCAAGCAGCTAAGCTTTGGTGCCTACCAAATAATCGCTACCGAGTGCCTGTCGACAGCCAGCGTACGCATTTTGAAGTGAAGTACCTAGCGCGGCAGGAGGTATGCTGGGAGTTAAGCATCCGTAAGCCAAAATGGTATAAAACCCGGTTTGATAATTGGCAAGCTTAATAATAGGCGAAAAATAGCCTAAGCAGAAAAATATAAATCAGAAAAGCCGTCACTAAAGGACGGCCAAAATTTCGCACTACTAAAAACTATAAATAAGGTTTGACCAAGGTATTAGGGTTGGTATGTGCGTCAAGCACTGTTAAAAAAGTATATGCACCAATAAATTTGCGGCTAATAAACATAAATTCTTTTGGAGGAAGGTTAAATTCAAAAGATTGCATCGCACGAGTAGCTTTAGTGGATAAGCGTGAATGCAATTTGCTATTGGCCCAAATATAGCGATTTTGCTCATCCAAACAATCTGTAGGGATGTCATCGTTTTTCTCAGGATCACTGAATGGCTCGGTAGCCAATAGGAACAATGAGGCAATATCAGAGCGTACTTTATCACTCATACTATCGAAGAAATCATAACCCGTCATCGCTAGAGTCATTGCCTGATGGTTGTGGTGATATCCTGCCCTCAATAGTCCACGGGCAATCGTAAGCAAATTACTATCAAATTGACGAATTGCACCAAAATCTAGCAAAACAAGTTTATCAATATCGTCTGTACTTTCACTAACTCGAACTAAATAGTTACCAAAATTAGGATCCGTCTGCATTTCACCCCAGACAAAAATCTCTTGCATCATAATTTCGATGGCAGCTTGACCAATTGCACTGCGGCGCTCGTGAGGCAATAGCTGTAGTGCTTCAGACACGACAGTGATACCTGGCTCATATGACATACATAGCAGACGTTTTTTTGAATAATTACGATTAATTTTAGGCACGATATAACGTGGATCATTGCTTAAACGATCGTAGAAACGCTCTGTTGTTGCTGCTTCTGCTTCATAATCGACTTCATGGTGGAGTAGGTCCCGTATTTCCTCAAACCAAGCATCGAGAGCGCGCGTTTGGGGGACGATGTTACTTACCTTTAGTAGTCGCTTAAATAGGGCAAGATCAGAGTTGATGGCATCGGCCACCCCCGGATACTGAATTTTCAACACGACTTGTTCACCAGTTGCTAATACTGTCGCCCGATGGACTTGGGCAAGAGAAGCCGTTCCAATAGGAACAGGGTCAACATCGAGCTCATTTAGTTTTTCACCCAATAGCTGGCGCAATGTTTGCTCAATTGTCGGCCAGGTAAGCGTCGCCGTATCATCATTGAGCGTTTGCAAGGCACGCGTAATCTCTGGTGGCAATATATGTTCACCATAGATGGCTAGCATTTGACCAATTTTGACAACTGAACCTTTCAATTTACCAAGCTCTGATGCCAGATAACTCGCTTGAGCTTCCATAAATGCTTGGTTACGTGCGGTCCGTGCTTCTTTATTCAAAAACATGCCAGACACACTATTACCCGCCCAACGACGACCAATATTTAAGGAGGTTTTAGCAATCGACATGCGGCGATCAAACCCTGAGGTTTTTAGACTATCGATTGATTGCTTATTGTTAGAAGGTTTAGACGTATCATTTGCCATAAATATAATCATTCATCCAGTTGGTATTGATTTGCGGGTTCGAGACCTACAATACAAGGGAGATGTGATGCACGGGTATAAAATTGTATCATATAAAGTGCATGGGTTTTATGAGCGCACACAGGCTGTTGATAGTTACTTTGTAAGTCAAAATAATTGCGTGATATTTTACCGATTTAATGTTGAGAGTTGTGCTCATGTCTGGTCTATCATTAAGCCGCCATCTCATTTTTTATGAGCATTTCATCAAAAATAGACCTAAAAATGACTGTCAAAAAATAAGACCTAGCATGCATGATGCTAGGTCAAATAATGTATAGCGTATCAGTCATATTTGCTTAATCAGACATATGGAGTGAAAAACTCACGTTATCTGACAAGGATTAACTCATCAAGCATTTTCACGAGCAATGGCATGATGCCCGATATCACGGCGATATTGCGCACCATCAAAGCTAATCGCAGCAGTGACTGCTAGTGCTGCTTGCTGAGCTTCAGAAATATTATTTGCTAAAGCAGTCACGCACAATACACGACCACCGTTAGTCACAACTTCGTTCTCATTGTCATTCGAGAATGCCGTACCAGCATGAAATACTTTAACAGCATTATCGTTCGTAGTGTCCAGCTCTGGCAAGCCAGCAATCACATCGCCTTTCGATGATGTTTCAGGATAGCCTTTCGATGCAACTACGATACCTAGAGCAGGGCGGTTGTCCCATTTGGCTTCGCTAGGCAGTTGACCTGCCAACCCTTGTGCAACCAAGTCTACCATTGATGACTGCAGGCGCATCAAAATAGGCTGCGTCTCTGGATCACCAAAGCGGCAATTGAATTCAATGACATAAGGATCGCCTGCTTTATCAATCATAAGACCAGCATATAAAAATCCAGTATAAGGGTGTCCTGCGTCTTTCATCGCATCGACGACTGGCTGAATGACTTGTGACATCACTTTGTCATGAACGTCTTTGGTCACGACTGGCGCAGGTGAATAAGCACCCATACCGCCAGTGTTGGGACCCGTATCCCCTTCAAAAGCACGTTTGTGATCTTGGCTGGTCGCCATTGGCAAGATATTGTCACCATCAATCATGCAAATAAAGCTGGCTTCTTCACCTTGCAAGAACTGCTCGATGACCACACGACTACCAGCATCACCGAATTTGTTGTCCGCTAGCATATCGTCAATCGCTTCATGCGCTTGCTCAATAGTCTCAGCAACAATGACGCCTTTACCAGCAGCAAGCCCGTCAGCTTTGATAACAATAGGCGCGCCTTGCTCATCAACGTAAGCTTTGGCAGCAGTAGCGTCTGTAAATCCTTGATAAGCAGCCGTTGGAATATTGTTTTGTTCCATGAATTCTTTAGCAAAGGTTTTCGAACCTTCTAATTGAGCGCAGTAGGCTGTTGGACCCCATGCTTTGATACCAGCATCACGGCACGCATCAACGATACCAGTGACCAAAGGTGCTTCTGGTCCGACGATGACCATGTCAATATCATTGTTTTGGCAAAATTCGATAACAGCGCTGTGCTCACTGGCATCAGTAGACGTTAAGACAACGTTTTGGCATTTAGGTTCAAGGGCCGTGCCAGCATTACCAGGAGCGATATAGACATTTTCGACATTGTCATCTTTTGCACACTGCCATGCCAGCGCGTGTTCACGACCACCTGAACCAATCACCAAAATATTCATCATACCTCTTGCCCTTAGCATTAAAGTTAATAATGAGCTATTCGTACGCTCGTAGATATATCGGCATATTCTAACAAAAAAACAGTATTGATTACTATGAGTATCCACTTGCCAGCACCTAATCTCGAATGCTAATGCTATGGCATTGAACATCATTGTCTCATTAGCAAAGGTTATCGACATGTCGTTGATTCATGAAATGATGTTGTACGCTTTAGCTCGCGCCGCAGGTGCGTTAAACTTCACTATATTGATGGCATTAAATCCTGATGGCTACATATTCATAAAAATAAGAGTAAAAAAGGAGAAAGTCTTTAGACGTCATAATAAAAGAATAAGTCGCGTGACTGGATATATTGCCATTGCATCACAAGTTATAGTCGAACCACTATTAAAGTGTTACAGCGTTAGACTCGTTTAGCCTACTACCGTAGTACTTGCACTCGTCTGCCTTATACCACTTTTAATATTGATTGACTATATAAAGCCCTATATGCAATGACGGTAATTAACACAGATTGATAAACATAAATAGATAAACCAAACCTATAAAAAGGACGAAGGACAATGCCAAACTCCCTCAGTATCGCAAAAGAGCGCATTAGCCAGATAAGCGATATTGCTACCAGTTATGTACAAAAAGACAAATCGCTATTTGATCATTTTATCCATAGCTACTATGAGCCGCTGCATCAAGAAACTGCAGAGGCGATCAGTAATGCTGATTTGGCGGGCATGGCGCTACATCACTTTACATTGCTCAAAGCCTATGATTGCAGCAAACCACAACTGGCAGTATTGAATCCCTTAGCAGAAGAGCAGCACTTTCATAGCTCGCACACGGTCATTCAGATCGTGGCATATGATAGACCATTTTTAGTCGATACGATCTTGATGAGCCTTGAAGCTGAAGGTATCGATGTGCATCGTACTTACAATATCATCGTAAGTGTTAAACGCGATGAGGACGGCCAGATTACTTATGTTGAAGGCGCACATGAAAGTGCCACTTCTCATATGTCGTTGATTCATTGTGAAATTGCGTATCAAGATAATGAAAACTTGGAAGCATTACAACAAATGCTTATGTCTAAAATTGACACGCTTGATATTGTCGTTGGTGACTGGAAACAAATGCGTGCGCAGTTAAATGACATTAAAGCTGAGCTGTCTAGCAAACCACTGCCAGAAGTGTTCTACTCACAACAAGAAATCCAAGCATTTTTAGATTGGATATTAGATGACCACTTTATCTTCTTAGGTTATCGCGAGTACCGTTTAGAAGGCGGTCACGAAATCGAAGTCGCCGAACCTACTAATTTGGATTTATTTGCCATTGGTAATAGCGGTCTTGGTCTATTGCGCGGTTCAGAAGAAGACAAAATATCAGAAAGCTTCAATCAACTGCCTAAAGGGCTAAAACAATTATTAACTGAGCCGCGCGTGTTGATGCTGTCTAAATCAAGCCGTGTATCTCCGATACATCGCTCGGTATATATGGACTTTTTGGGTATCCATAAGTTCGATGATAATGGTAAATTGATTGGTGAGTATCGCTTTATCGGTTTGCTGACATCACAAGCGTATCAGCTTACCGTACAGCAAATACCGCTACTACGCGAAAAGGCCAACAAGATTATGGCCATGGCAGAATTGCCACGTGGTGGTCATGCTTATCATAAATTGATGCATGTGATTAATACCTTGCCACGTGATGATCTGTTCCAAGCCAGCGTCGAAGAGCTGTACCCAATTGTCTCAGGTATTAGCCAATTACAAGACAAAAAGAGCTTACGCTTATTTAGCCGTATCGACCATTACCAACGTTTTGTCTCGTGCTTGGTTTATATTCCACGTGATAAGTTCAACACTGAGCTACGCATCAAAGTACAAAACGTTCTAAAAGATGCTTATAACGGTCTGTCTTCAGGTTTTACCACTGAATTCAATGAATCTGCGCACGCCCGCGTCCATGTCCATGTGCGTACAGTCCCAGGTCAAGTGAATGACGTTAATATCGCGACACTGGAAGCCAAATTGTCAGCACTTATGCAGTCATGGGATGATAATTATCAAAAAATGCTACTCGATAATGTGGGTGAGCAACAAGCCAACGCTTTGACTCGTCGCTTTTTAGACTATATTCCTGCAGCTTACCAAGAGCGTTTTGATGCTCGTACCGCAGTCGAAGATACGAAGCGTCTGGCGGGACTGACCGCAGAAAACCCAATGATTTGGCATTTATACCACTCGACAGGCGATGCACGTAACCAACTTCACCTAAAGCTATACGGTCGCGAGCAGCCTGTTATCTTGTCAAAAGTACTACCAATACTTGAAAACTTTGGTGTATCGGTTATCTCAGCACAAACTTATGAGTTTGATTTGCCAGAGCAGCCTATTTGGATGCAAGAGTACGAGCTGACGCTAGAGCATGTCGATACGGTCAATATGCAAGTCGTGCGTGGTCAGTTCGAAGATAGTCTCAAGCAAATTTGGGCAGGCCGTGTTGAGAGCGATTCGTTCAATGAGTTGGTACTAACGACCAAGCTCGACACTTACGATGTCGTCGTATTACGTGCGCTGTCTCGCTATATGCTACAAGCTCGTGCGCCATTCTCCAGTGCTTATATTCAGCAAACTGTTGTTAAAAACAGTGATATCAGTGTGGCATTGGGTAGCTTGTTCGATGCGCGCATGAACCCTGAATATAGTGATGAGACGCGCCAAGAAAAAACAACGAAAATTCAAGAGAAAATCACTGCTGCGTTAGTAGATGTCGATAGCCTAGACGAAGATCGTATCTTGCGCTGGTACTTAGATTTGATCAATGCGATGGTACGTACCAACTTCTATCAAGTAGATTGCGACGGTCAACGCAAAGATCGTTTGTCGTTTAAGTTCTTGGCAGCAGACATTCCAAATCTGCCTAAACCAAAGCTCATGTTTGAGATATTTGTGTATTCACCGCGCGTTGAAGCGGTGCATCTACGTGGTGGCAAAGTCGCCCGTGGTGGTCTGCGCTGGTCAGATCGTATGGAAGATTTCCGTACCGAAGTACTTGGCCTTGTCAAAGCACAGATGGTCAAAAACGCAGTAATCGTCCCTGTTGGCTCTAAAGGCGGCTTTATTGTCAAAACCAAAAGCATGGCTGATGGTCGTGAAGCGTTCCAAGCAGAAGGCATTGCCTGTTATCAGACATTCCTACGCGGTATGCTTGATGTGACTGACAATATCGTTGATGGAACGATCGTCCCGCCAGCCAACACTGTACGCTATGATGAAGATGATCCGTACTTGGTTGTCGCAGCGGACAAAGGCACAGCGACTTTCTCTGATATCGCCAATGCACTCGCAGCAGAGTACAACTTCTGGCTGGATGATGCTTTTGCTTCAGGTGGTTCAGTAGGTTATGACCATAAAGCCATGGGTATCACAGCGCGCGGTGGTTGGGAGTCGGTCAAACGTCACTTCCGTATGCGCGGTATGGATATCCAAAACCGTGATGACTTTACCGTGGTCGGTATTGGTGACATGAGTGGGGATGTATTCGGTAATGGTATGCTGCTCTCAACGCATACTAAGCTCGTTGCTGCCTTTAACCACCTGCATATCTTTATTGATCCTAATCCAGACACGGCGGCCTCATACGCGGAACGCGCACGCTTGTTTGAGCTACCGCGCTCATCATGGGCAGATTATGAAGCATCATTGATCAGTCAAGGTGGTGGGATATTCTCGCGCCAAGACAAGACTATCGCTATCAGTCCTGAGATGAAATCGCTCTTTGATATCAGTGCAGACAGCCTTACACCGAACGATTTGATCAGTGCGTTATTACGTGCGCCTGTCGATCTGATTTGGAATGGTGGTATCGGTACGTATGTCAAAAGTGCAAATGAGACGCATGCCGATGTTGGCGATCGTGCCAATGATTCGCTACGTATCGATGGTAATGAGCTACGTGCAGCCGTCGTTGGTGAAGGTGGTAACTTAGGTCTAACCCAGCAAGGTCGTATCGAATACGCTCAAACGGGCGGACGCATATATACAGATGCCATCGATAATTCAGGCGGTGTAAACTGCTCGGATCATGAAGTCAATATCAAAATCTTACTTGGCAAAGTGGTCGAGCAAGGCGATATGACGCTGAAGCAGCGTAATGAATTGCTTGAGAGTATGACTGACACCGTAGCAGAATTGGTACTACGTCAGAACTACTTGCAACCACAAGCCATTGAGCTGAGTCATATTCGCGCCGCAGCCAATCTAAGCGATCATCAGCGCTTCATCCAAATGTTAGAGAGTGAAGGGCGCCTGGATCGTGCAATTGAGTATCTACCATCAGACGAAGAGATTACGAAGCGTCAAAAAGCAGATACCGGTCTGACCAATCCTGAGCTCGCCGTCGTCTTGGCTTATGGCAAAATGTGGGTCTATGACAATCTGTTATCATCTGATTTACCAGATGATCCGTACTTCATTAACGAGCTACGTAAGTACTTCCCAGATGAGCTTGCATCACGCTTTTTTGATGAGATGACTGAGCACCGCTTGCATCGTGAAATCATCAGCACTTACTTGACCAACAGTGTGGTCAACCGCTTAGGTATTGAGGCGCTATTCCGTCTGTTTGAGGAAACCGATCAATCCCTAGCGACTATCGTGCGTGGTTATGCGATTAGCCGTGATGTATTCAACGTATCGCGCGCTTGGCAAGCATTAGAAGCACTAGATAACCAAGTTGAAGCAACACTACTGCTGAACCTTGAGCTGCGTCTACGTGATGCGCTTGAGCGCGGTGTGGTCTGGTTCATCAACGCCTTCGGTCAAAACTTGCAAGTTGCTGATATGATTAGCCGCTTTAGCGATAGTGTTGAAAAACTGACTAAGCAAAGTGGCTTTATTGAGCAGCAGTTTGCACAGTATCTGCAAGAAGACACCGAGCGTTTGATGCAAAAAGATCTGTCTGACAACGATGCTACCTTATTTGCGATGCTACCGTATCATGTCGATGCGCTTGATGCTGCATTGCTAGCTGAGCAATATGAGCGTCCTGTTGATGAGATTGCAACCCTATACTTTGAAGCCTATCAAGTGTTGCAGTTAGATTGGATGATGGACAATATTGCCAATTTACCGCAGCAAGACTACTGGGATCGCCGTGCACGCCATGCGTTAGTGAACGAGTTGTCACGTAGCTTGCGCCTACTAATGGATGCGGTACTGTCTAAACCAGATGCCAAGCAAGCATTTAGTGAATGGAAAGCAAGACACGTCGATCAGCTTGCAGCAGTCACGACAGAGATGAATAAGTTAGATGAGCTGCATAGCAACAATGAAGAAGATCAAATTGGTCTGTCAACGCTGTCAGTACTAATGAGTGAGCTGAGTGGTTTAGTCACTAAATAATCAGTTACTCATTAAGAAATAAATATCTGTAAGTTCAAAAAAACCACCGTTCTTAATGTTTGGTGGTTTTTTATTGTCTAAACAAAATCGTTTAATCGAAAGTAGAGTAGAAAGTAGCAAACTGAATAGCTTAAATTACGAGGCTTTTTCACTGACAACTTTGTGACATCCTTGACCACTAATTCGGCTAAAGCCGCCTGAGAGCTTTTCGACCTTAATTTGGGTTAAGATACGATCTTTTAGCGCCTGTACATGGGATATCACCCCGATTAATTTTCCTTCTTGTTGCAAGTTGGTCAGCGTATCTAGCGCAATATCCAAAGACTCTTCATCCAAGGTACCAAAACCTTCATCCAAAAATAGCGAGTCCACGCGGATATTTTGGCTCGCCATTTGTGACAAGCCTAATGCGAGCGCCAGACTGATGATAAAGCCTTCACCGCCTGAGAGATTTTTGGTACTACGAATCTCGCCACCTTGATAATTGTCAATGACGTTGAGCTCAAGCGGGCTATTGTCATCACGAGCCAGCAGGTAGCGATCACTCATTTTTTGCAGCTGAGTGTTGGCATGATTAACCATCAGATCAAAGGTAAGTCCTTGAGCAAAGGTACGATACTTTTTGCCATCAGACGAGCCAATCAATTTATGTAGCTGTTGCCACACTTGTAACTTCTCTTTTTGGGCATTGATGGCATCAATCTGTGCCTGTTGCGTGCTTTTCTTATCCTCATTGTCTCGTAACTGCTGACTGATTGCACCAATTGACTCAATGCAGCTATTAAACTTCTCTTGGACTTGCGCTTGCTGCTGGATAAGCGTTTCTTTATCGTCTGTTGTCAGCGGATTAGCTTGCTTATCTTCTAATGCTTTCTCGGTTTCTTTCAATAAGGATTGCGCTTGCTTGTGTGCATAATCAATACGTTCTTGCTGCTGTTTGAGTGCATTACGCTCATCCATAGGCAAGCGCGCCGCCAAAAATTCTGCTTCCGTATCAAAGCTGGAGGAGGCAAGTGCCGTTTGGAACTGGTTTTCTAGAACCTGCACGGTATCAGCTGCTGCTTTGATTTGCTGGGTGATCTGCTCTCGTTGGTCTTTTAGCTGCTTGAGCGTGTATTCAGCACTGTCTAGTTGTCTTTGGGCAACGGACTGATCGGTTTTCGCTTGTTCTAATGCCTCGCGCAAACGCTGCTCTTCTGCATCGGGATCTTTGTCGGCGAAGACATTGACTCTGTGTGTTTGTAGCTGCTCAAGCGCCTTTATTTTTTCAATCACGAGTTGAACCAGACTATCAAGCTCCTGTTGGTCTTTATCCAACTGGGTTTGTTTGGTATCGATCTGTATTTCTAGACCGCCTAGTTCTGTCGCTAGCTTTTGCTGATGCTCTTTATAATTATTAAGCTCATTTTTTATGGTTATAAGCGCTGCGTGCTGCTGACGCAATGTCGTGATATGCGTATGATAATCCGCCTCGTTTAGGATAACTTGGCTATCAATACTTTCCATCAGGGGATGTAAAGTTGGCTTCGAGGCGCGTATCTGCGCGATTGCGTTTGACTGAAACGTGCCAGCCGCGTATCTTTCTAAGAGCTGAATGATGTCATTTTTAAGGGTGGTTAATTCAGAGAAATTATCGTGAATGTGTTTATCTGTATTATTTATACTCACGGATGTTATTTTGATATTCGTCTCAATCCCATTAATATCGCTTGCCAGCTTATGCTGCTGTTGTGCTAATGCGCTAATGTCCTCGCGCATGGTAGCGAGCTTCTCGCCAAGCCTCTGATAATTGGACAGCGTGCCTTTAAGTGATGCTTTACGTTCGGTCAATTGATGTTGAGTGCTCTTTAACACCGGTATTATATCTACATGTGTCTCAAATTGCTGCAATGGTTGTATCATTGCCGCGATAAAAGGTGAGTAGTTTTCCTTCAGGACTAAACTCACTGACTGCTTGATATCAGCTGCCAGTTTTTGTGCTTGATCTTGTAGTAGGTTTTTCTGATTTTGCTGTCGCTCAAGCTGCTGCTGTTTGGTTGCTTGACTGATACGATGTACAGATAAGCTGTTTTCCAAATCGGATATGGTGGTGTCCAGCTCTATCATTTGTTGCTGAATCTGATCTGCTTCGGTATCTGATATCAAATGCGGGTGGTTTGCGCCATAAGGATGCTCAAGCGATCCGCACAGCGGGCAAGGATGACCGTCTTTTAGATCAGCAATGTGGCTTTCTAGAGTGGCTACTTTTTGTAGTAGATATAACTGTGTTTGTTTGTCTTGCCGCTTGTCTTTAGTGGATTGGATAGTGGATGATTTATTAGTAATGATATCAGCCAGCACTACCAGATCGTCTTGTATTACTGGTAGCTCAGTGTCTATATCTTTGATCTGTGCGCGAAGCTCATTGAGCTTATCTGCTTTTGACTCTATTTGTTCAAGCTGACGATCGAGGCCATCTATCTGTTCTTGTTCGCTGTGTATCTCAGGTAGAGACTGTCTTTCAATTAATTCGGCTTGCTTTTGTTGTAATTCCTCGATCTGAGCTTGCAGAGCTTTTTCTTTAGCCGCTTGATCCTTTTGTAGTGGATACAAGGTTCTAAGATGGCTTTGATACTGGTCTGTATTGTGTTTTTGGTTGGCCTTGTTGATATTTAAATCAGCATTGTCTTGGAGTAGTGCTTTTAAACTGGTGCAATAACTCTTAAAATTAGCAATATCGCCGTCGATGTCATTTAAGTCATTTGCACCATTAAGATTGCGCGCTATATCTGCTAATTGGGATTTATTTTGTACTGCTTGTTGTTGATGGTGATCAATCTCTAGGCGTAAGCGCTGAGTATGGTCCGATAAAGTATTCTCCCTTTGCTGCGCTTCTTTTAATCCCTGCGTTTGCTGCGTAATGTCGATATCTAGCCTACGCGCTTCTCTAATATTAGGTAAGGTGGATCGCAGCGCCTCATCAGCGGCTTGTACGCGAGTTTTTACGGTATCTAGCAGCACGTTCGCTTGGTGTAAGTTATTCTGTGTTTGCGGCAGCGTATCGTTAATTCCTTGCTGTTCATTTTGTAAACGTTTTAGATTATTGCGGTCAGAGGCAAGCTTTCCGTATTGACTATCAATCTCCAACGCCTTATTGGCAGCGGTTAAGCGGGTAGCGTCATGGATAAAGTCTTGCTGAGCTTGCTGAGCCTGCGCTAGATCATTTTGATAAGTGTTCAGTTTTTCTTTTGATTCTGTGACGCTATCTAGCCACTTTATCTTTTCGACCAAATCTTGAATTTCTCGCTGCTGCGTACTCTGGGTGCTTTGATATGACTGCAAATCGGCTCTTAATTGACCTTCTTCTTCGGTATCTAAAAGTGCCAAGCCATCTAAACCATATTGCAGTTTACTCAATATCTCTTCTTCAGTGCGCTTCTTATTATGAACATGTGTTGAAATGGTGGCATAAATATCAGTGCCTGTAATTTTTTCTAAAATATCGGCACGCTCGTCAGCTTTTGCCTTCAAAAAAGCTGAAAAACTGCCCTGAGCCAGCAATATAGAGCGAGTGAACTGCTGAAAGTCCATCCGAGTCAGTTCAATTATTTTATTTTTGGTATGTTTTAGCGTGCTCTCTAACAGCTCATCTTTTTTTGATGAGTCATCAACGTTTATCTTAGCAATTTCATGAGTGGCGTCTTGCAGATTGCCATCTGCCTTATTATAAGCACGGCGCTGTCCCCAACGGCAGCGGTACTGCTCACCATTTAAATCAATCACGACTTCAGCGAAGCATTCCGCTGTTTGCCGCGTCATTACTTCATTGCTGCTTTTGCTGATACTGTTGATCCTTGGTGTTTCACCATATAGCGCCAGACAAATCGCATCTAAGATGGTGGTCTTGCCAGCGCCTGTTTGCCCAGTAATGGCAAAGATGCCTTCATTCAAAAAAGCAGGATCACTAAAGTCAATGTGCCATTCGCCTTTTAGGGAGTTGAGATTTTTTAGTCGCAGTTCAATCAGTCGCATGAGCAGGTCTTATTTTTAGATAGGTCTATAGAGTGGTTATCAAAGTAGTTGACATGAGCGGCTGTTATTCCGCCTGAGTGTCTTCATGACGCAAGTTATATATGATTTGCTGATAGGCTTCTCGCAGGGCGTTTTTTTGTTCATCTGCGACCTTGTTCAGAAGCAGACAGCGCTCAAACACCTCTTCCTCATCCAAGTCTTGTAGTGTCTCAGAGGTTTGCTGCTGGTTTAGCACTTTATTATAAGTGCGGGTATTTTTTATTTTTAGTACCTCACACCGCAAGCCATCTACCATCGCCTGGATATGCTCACGTAACTCGCTGACCAGCTCGTCACCTGTGTAAATCACTTCGAGCCAAACAGACTCCGTGTCATCTAAAGACTGAGCAGTACTATCAATTTTCTGTTGGATAGACTGTAGATCACCTGAGACTTGTGCCAGTTTTTGAAACGTGGGAATAGGTAAGGAAGCGATCTGCATCTGACATGATTTGTCAAAATGTAGTCGCTGCGGTGGAGAGGTCATTTTTGAGTCAACATCATTTGAATTGAGGTCATCAACCTTGCTTTCTTGCTTTACATGGTGTTCGTCTACATTGCTTTTGTCGCGGCCCTCATTGTTTACTGAATCATCAAAGCCAAACAAATCATCCATAAAACCACTCGTCTGATTGGCTACTTTTTTAGCCGCTTTTTCTACCGATGTTTCAATTGTAGCAACTGTACGGGTGATCTGAGGCGCATTGCTTGCAATGGTACGAGCAGCGGTATTGTTTGACATTGGTTTTTTATCACTAAACTCGTTTTTTACTGCGCCAAACTGTATGAGCAACACTTGTTTTTGCTGGCGCGCCTCACCAAAACCCATGGCAATCGGCGAGCCTGAATAGCGAATGGTCTCACGGCCGCCGACCCGCTGCGGGACATGCAAATGCCCAAGGGCGACATAGTCAAAACCCTCATCAAACATATCAGCGGAGATTTTGCCAAGTGAGCCAACATAGAGATCGCGCACGCCGTCATCATCGGTTGTTTTGCCACCAGCGGCGAATAGATGACCTGTGGCAATGATAGGGATATGCCGTTGATGAGCTTTTATTAATTTGGCCTGCTGTTCTCTAGCAATCGCTGCTACTTCATCATAGTGGGCGCGAATACCTTTGATAACATTGGCGTCTTTGCTATCCGCAGACTCGCCAGCGCTACTGCTACGTACATCACGGTCGCGCAGGTAGGGTACAGCGGCGATAATGCAATGAGGATTGTTATCATCATCACCTAAGACCAATACCTCATCTTCTAAATCATCACAAGCAGTCCCAATCACATGGACATTCAAAAATTTGAGCACATTGCTTGGCGCATCCAAAAATGTCGGTGAGTCATGATTGCCTGCGACGATGATGATATGCTGGCAACAGGAGCGTGAGACTCGCCCCAAAAACTCATAATACAGAGCCTGCGCTCGGTTGCTCGGTGTCATGGTGTCAAAAATGTCACCGGCGACAATCAGTACATCGACGTGTTGCTCGCTAATGGTGGTTTCAAGCCAGCCCAAAAACGCTGCAAACTCATCATAACGCATACGGCCATAGAGCCTGCGCCCCAAGTGCCAATCGGACGTGTGCAATATTTTTAAAGGTCTAACAGAGATATATTTAGAAGCAATAGATAGGGGCATAGTTTGGCTTATCATTAAACGTCAGAACATTAATTAGGTAGCTTCCATTCTAGCAAGAATCGTTGAGGTTTTCTCTGTTGCAAAAAGAAAACCCTACCAATAGATAATTGACAGGGTCGCTTTGCGGTACAGGTAATAATAAAACACAGAGGATTAATCGATGATGAGGTGCTCTAGATCGTCCCCTGAATTTGTCGCAAGATTTGCAATCATCGATAGCGCATGAGCTTGTTGATCTATGGACTGTTTGACTGCTTCACCTCTTGAGCCTTCACGTAACCAGTTTTTAGCTATATCATCGCTGCTTTGGTTGTGCTGCTGATTTTGTAAATTGTACCAAGCCAAATCATGATGCAAGCTGACCACGTCGCCCATAATAAGCAGGGCAGGCGTCGGCAGCTGAGCGGTTTCTTGCTGACTGACGATGCTGGCAAGCGTACCTGTTAGGACTTGCTGATTGGGCATACTGGCATTAGAGACAATGGCAATTGGCGTATCAGCGCTACGACCAGCGTCAACCAAGCCTTCAGTCAAGCGCGCCAGCGAATGCAGACCCATATAAAAGACCACCGTCTCATCGGTGTTCAAGAAGTTTTTAAAGTTGTTGTTGGGCGTGCCTGCCTTCAAGAATCCTGTCACAAAACGTACGGACTGTGAGTGGTCACGGTGAGTTAAGGGTATGCCAGCATAGCTAGCAGCGGCATTGGCAGCGGTGATCCCTGGTACGACCTGATACGGCACACCATGAGCGCGCAGGCTTTCAATTTCTTCACCGCCACGACCAAAGATAAATGGATCGCCACCTTTTAATCGAACCACACGCCGACCTTCTTTGGCGCTATTGACCAATAACTCATTGATGCCAAGCTGCGCGACAGTATGGTTACTGCGTTTTTTACCGACAAACACTTTGTCTGCATCACGGCGGCAAAGATCCAGCACTTGTGGAGATACCAATGCGTCATAGTAGACAATATCTGCTTGCTGCATCAAACGCAGCGCTTTAAATGTCAAAAGCTCTGGGTCACCAGGGCCTGCGCCAACGATATAGACTTCGCCTACGGGGGGTGATTTTTTTTCTGACTCGTCTGATAGCGTAGGCGTTGTATTTTCCGCAGCATGGGCTTTATCATGAATAGCAGCGGCAGTACTATCTAAATCCGCTTGCAACTGAGCAGCCGCTTCGGTTTCATTACCAGCAAACATCAACTGGCTGACTTGACCCTCAAACGCACGCTCCCAAAATTGGCGGCGTCCCGTCAGCGTTGGTATTTTGGACTTTACCTCGCTGCGAAAATCTCCTGCCAGCTTGGCCAATTTACCATAGCCTTGCGGGATTAAGGTCTCAAGGCGTGCCCGTAATAGCCGTGCCAATACAGGCGCTTTACCATTTGATGAAATGCCGATGACAATAGGGTTACGATCAATAATGGCTGGAAAGATAAAATCGCACAATGGCGGCGTATCGACCACATTGACCGGGATATTTAGCTCAGTCGCATCTGCGTAAATCTCATGGTTAAGCGCTTCATCGTCAGTCGCGGCAATGATCACGCGAGCGCCTGACATATAGGATTTGTGATAGTTTTTTTCAATCAACTCGTGCTTATTGTCGCTCAGTAACTCTCGTATTTCGTGGCTGATATCAGGCGCAAGAATCGTAATGCACGCGCCAGCACGGCTGAGCAAGTCCGCTTTACGCAGTGCCACTTCGCCGCCGCCCACGATGAGCACTTTACGGCCTTCTAATTTAAAAAATAGCGGGAAGGTGTTCATAGTGTCACCATATATTGGATTATTTATTATAAAAGTAGAAAAGATATAAGGAATGCCGCCATTATGAGGTATCACAGACACACTCTCACCTAATGAATTGGCATTAGTATATTCATTTTTGAAATATTAATTGATATTTTTCTGGCTAATAGGAATAGATTAAATGACTTTCTTAAATCAATAAATTATCTAATACTCGCTAACATATCCCAAAATTAGGGTGTGCTAGCATGTCTTAAGATCATTAATCGTATATCAATAATTCACAATATTTAAAAAGAGTAAGCATACTATGAAACTATAAGACAGAGTGGCGATTATATTTGGTGGCACTTCAGGGTTGGGCGCGGCGACGGCAAAGGCGTTTGCTAATGAAGGTGCTAAAGTCGTCGTCACAGGACGCGATGAGGTGGCGGCGCTATTATTTAGGTCGCAAATAGCTTTAGTAGTTGCAAATATGATCGTCAATCATAAAAAAGCCCTCTCTTAAATTAAAGAAAGGGCTTTTTTCATTCAGAAAACACTAAAATAAAATTACAGCTGCGTGTGCAGACCGCACTCACGGCTTTCTTCTACCTTAGTTGGATCAAAGTAGTCATGCTCGTTTGGCAAGTTGTGCTCATCTAAGTACACGTCCAAATCAGCATCGGTTTTTTCAAACAATGGCGCTACTTTCAATACACCGTCTTTTGATAAGCTAAGTACATCAAGCCCTTGACGGAACTCGGTTTGGTCTTTACGAATCGCGTTAAACCATACGTCAGGCTTTAGCTCAGCAAGGGCGCGGCGGAATGGCTCAAGTTTCACTTGTTCAGTAAACTCGCCATGTTGCGGGTTATCAATGCCTGGGATACCATTCATGGTTGAATCACGGTGTGCAGCGGTTTGTTTTGGGATATAAGTCACGACGTTGAGATCAAGATCACGAATCAATTTGTTGGCAAATTGATAGGTCGCATCGGTGTTATAGCCTGAATCTACCCACAATACCGTGATGTCAGGGCGCTGCTTGGCAACCAAATGCAAGATCGCTGACTCATAAGGACGGAAGTTGGTGGTGATGATTGGGTTTTTGGCTTGCGTCAATGCCCACTCAACGATTTGCTCAGGTGATTTACCTTGCAAATCTTGGTTTGCTTGGTCGATATCTAGGTTTGGGTGTAATTGGCTCATAATACATTCCTTAATAATTGTTAATATAAAAATCGAGTTTAGGTTTTTGAGAACATCGGTAATGCTGAAGCGTCTCGACCATCATAGCTACTGGCTAGGGCAGTGAAGGCTTGGCTAATATCAGATTTAGCATCATGCTCATTGAGTACAAAGCTAGTAGCACCAGCGCGCAGCAAATAAGCGATTTGATCACGACCAAACGCGCCTGCCATGCGAATATCACCTTCATAACCGAGCTGACGCAGAGTCTGTGCAAAACTAAAACCGCGACCATCCACAAAACTTGGGACATGAATGACGATCAAGTCTTGCGTCAATAAAAAGTCTTTTACATCAGACAGATCATCAGCATCGGTGTTGGATGTGATCCACACACCCAATCGGCTGCTGTGCTGCTTGAGGATATCAAATACTTGCGCGAGCAAACCGTTTGCCAGTTTTCCATCAGCATTTAATAAATCTGCTAATGGGACAAGTACATCAACTTTTTCTTGTTTGTGTAACAGCTCAAGTAAGGTCAGGTTTGATAACGCGATACCGTCAGGCAGCTGCGCTGTCGCTAGTGCTTGCCAAGTATCTTCGCCACTGATGTCTGCGCCATGGCTATCGAGCACATGATGATTAGCCATAGACCTTCTCCTTAAAGGGGGCGATACCAACGCGGTCAATCACGTCACCAAAACCCTCAACATCTTGTTCGTTAGTGCCGCGTATATCGAGATACACATCTAAAATGGTTTGTAAGGTGCTGGCCACATCATCCGCTGGCACCGCTTTTCCTAAGATTTTGCCCAATTTGGCGTCATTACTAGAGTTACCGCCAAGGCTAATCTGATACCAGTGCTCGCCTTTTTTGTCCACACCCAAGATACCGATATCACCTGTGTGATGGTGGGCGCAGGCATTCATGCAGCCTGACATGTTTAGGCGAATATCACCAAGATCATACAAGTAATCTAAATCATCAAACTGCTTTTCGATTTGCTCAGCGATATTGTGCGTAGTCGCATTGGCCAGTGAGCAATAATCCCAACCTGGGCAGACAATCATGTCGGTTAGGGTGTTGATATTGGCACGTGCTAAATGCAAATCTGACAACTGCTGCCACAATTCATAAAGCTCATTGGTTTGCACATCAGCGAATACCAGATTTTGCTGATACGTACCGCGCAACTCACCAAAGCTATAACGATCAGACAAATCGGCAAGCGCATCCATTTGCGCATCGCTCAAGTCACCTGATGGCACATAACGACCGTCCACCAGTCCGGCTTTTAAAGAGATTACGACCGCACGGTAACCGTCCACCTTATGTGCCACAGTATTCTGGTTATACCAATTGGCAAAGTCTTTATCAGCGTTTAGTTGTTGTTGTAACTCAGACTGTACTGCGAGCGCATCAAATGATTGATAATCAGGCATGCTAAAGTAGCTGGCAGCGGTGTCAAAATTGTCATCCGTCAAGGTCAGCGGACCGTCTTTGGTGTGCGCCTCCCACTCAGCTTCTACCAGTTTGGCAAACTGATCGCCGCCTAAGCTGTCGACCAAAATCTTGATACGGGCTTTGTATTTATTGTCACGACGACCATGCAAATTATAGACGCGCAAAATCGCATCAAGATAACTGAGCAAATGCTCGCGCGGTAAGAACTTGCGAATTGTTTTACCAATAATAGGCGTACGTCCTAAGCCACCACCAACGATCACTTCAAAGCCAAGCTCGCCTGCGTCATTGGTAACGACGTGCAGACCCACATCATGTACTTGCGTTGCCGCACGATCCGCTTCGGTACCGATGACTGCAATTTTAAATTTACGTGGTAAAAAAGCAAACTCAGGGTGGAAGGTTGACCACTGACGAATGATTTCGCAATAAGGACGTGGATCAGCGATTTCTTCCTTATGGATACCAGCGTAAGGATCGGTTGTGGTATTACGAATACAGTTGCCTGAGGTTTGGATGGCATGCATCTGTACCGTTGCCAATTCTGCCAAAATGTCTGGCACTTCTTCTAGTTTTGGCCAGTTCAGCTGAATATTGGTACGAGTCGTGAAATGCCCGTAGCCTTTGTCGTATTTGCGGGTAATCTCAGCCAATTTGCGTAGCTGATAGCTGGCAAGCAAGCCGTAAGGAATGGCAATACGGAGCATCGGTGCATAACGCTGGATATACAAGCCGTTTTGCAATCGCAGTGGCAAAAACTGCTCTTCTGGCAGCTCACCTGCCAAAAATCGTGCGGTTTGGTCGCGAAATTGGGCAACTCGTTCGTCTACTAACGTCTGGTCAGCGTAATTATATTGATACATGACGTAATCTCAGTTTTGTTTTTGGTCTTAAAAGCAGCGATGGCAGCAATCTAATATCTGTGCTCGTAGGTGATAGACTTTACCACAAATCGCAATTTAAACAATTCAGGGTCACATCATATAAGCTTCTATCTATAAACATAAATTCCTTTCAGACATATCCATATCCAAACACAGCATAAATTTTCATAACGAAAGTTAGGTAGCCTATGCTTATCAAATTTAACGCCTGATCACTAGTACGCTACTTCTTATCTATCGACGGCTTTCTTCTCAGTTTTGTATATTTAATCACTTTCGTATTTTTGCTCATCTCTTCCAACCATTCTTTCTAATAAGAGGTTTTAATAACGATATGTCTCAGACCCAGATTCAGACCCAAAGCCAAACTCAATCAAAGTTGGTTCCACCACATGGCAGTGCCGAGCTAAAGCCACTGTTGTTAGAAGGCGAAGCACGCAAGCAAGCCCTAGAGCTTGCCAGCACCTTACCAACCATTACCTTAAGCTCACGCGAGCGTGGTGATCTGATCATGTTCGGTATTGGCGGCTTTACACCATTAAATGGCTTTATGAATAAAGCTGATTGGCAAGGTGTGGTTGACAACATGCGCTTGCAAAGTGGGGATAATAAAGGTTTGTTTTGGCCCATTCCGATCACCTTGTCTGCACCAAAAGCGACGGCGGATAGTTTGAGTCAAGGCGACAAAGTGGCATTGGTCGCACAAGATGGTGAAGTTATGGGCATCTTAACAGTAGAAGAGACCTATACCATTGATAAAGAACACGAGTGTCAGCAAGTATTTACCACCACAGATCCAGAGCATCCAGGCGTCCAGCAAGTGTTGGATCAAGATGAGGTCAATATTGCAGGTAGCGTAGAAGTACTGAGCGAGGGCGAGTTCCCAACGCGTTATCCTGGTATCTATAAAACGCCCGCGCAAACGCGTCAAATCTTTGAAGAGAAAAACTGGAAGACTGTGGCGGCTTTCCAAACGCGTAACCCGATGCACCGCTCACATGAATATCTGGCCAAAATCGCAATTGAGATCTGCGATGGCGTGATGATTCATTCATTGCTCGGCGCACTAAAACCAGGTGATATTCCAGCAGAAGTGCGTCAAGAAGCCATCAAAACCTTGATTGATAATTACTTCAAACAAGACACAGTCATTCAAGCGGGTTATCCATTAGATATGCGCTATGCTGGTCCACGTGAAGCCTTATTACATGCGTTATTCCGCCAAAACTATGGCTGTAGTCATCTGATCGTTGGTCGCGATCATGCTGGTGTGGGCGATTACTATGGCGCGTTTGATGCACAAACCATTTTTGAACAGGTTGGCAAAGACGATCTCATCACCCAGCCGCTAAAAATTGGCTGGACCTTTTGGTGTAATGCGTGTCAAGCGATGGCCTCTGATAAAACTTGCCCGCACGATGCAAGCGAGCACGTCAAAGTCTCAGGCACTAAACTGCGTAAAGCGCTATCAGAAGATCTGGAGGTACCCGACAACTTTAGCCGTCCAGAAGTGCTAGAGATTTTGCGTAATTACTATGCCGGTATTGCTAAAGAAGAACGCGCTGAGGTTAAGCTGACTGGCGCTTCTGCAGTTTAAGATAGTTTTAAAATCTTCAAGCATAAAAAAGGTGTCAGACTTATGGTCTGGCACCTTTTGTTTTTGTCATTTTTAGCATCTCTCACCGCAGTTAGCGTGAGCTATCAAATCGCTAAATCTTCTGTCAGTTTTTGATATTCTCCCGCAAGTGAGGCACCGCCTGAGCAAAAGTAATTCAGCGCATATTTATTTGGGCTATCAATCGTCAGCATATTGTCTTTAAATTGAAAAAAGACGGTGCTGTCATTTGCCTGTGCCTGAAAAATTGTACCGTGTGCCGCGTCTTGCCCCATTAATGTCGCCTTACCATCAAACTGACAAGTCTGTTTTTTGATATCGCTACGCGAGCGAACTTTTATATCGATTTGTTGGTCACTCTCTGCACGCACCATGACGCCAACCCAGTCATAGCCTTGTGCGCGTTTGTCATAATCCGCAGAAGCATAATCACCAGAAATATAGTCTTTCATAACATCCACTGGAATTGAATAAACCGCTACAGCATTGTTCGCAGAACTCTTCACCGCGGGCGTCACATTATGACAACCTGTTACGGCAGCTAGGGTAGTGGCTATCAATGTTAATGCTGCAATAGAATGTAAGCGATGGGACGAAAGAGTCATAAAAAGGCCTTTGGTTAAATAAGACGGTAAAATGGATATAGCATTGGCGCATGGGCCCTACCATATAGAATGAGGGTACAGCCTAGCTAAATTATAGCCTATTTAATAAGCCTGCCTGCAATGATTTACCTCACGTTTCCCATAATTTCCTAAAAGCACATGCTAAGTGCTTATGCCAACATCAAGACTTGATAAGCGGATTCGTCACTAAGCGTTTGCTATTTATGCTGCTAGCATAGCTTTCATCATCCGAAAACCGAAATCAACAGAGTAAAAGTCAAAAGAACCAAGCTCAAATGATTGTAAGCCCTATGATGATGGTCAAAATTTTGACAACACGCTTCTACCACCTTTATCGAGAGCATCATGCAAAAAAAATTCCAAAAATTCCGCATGGCTAGCATCCAGCCAACCAATAATAAACACATAAAAGCGCGGGTACTTACCACTAGCGGCATGCTCGCAGCAGCGATCATGATGACAGGTTGTAGTCCAACCGAAGAGGCGCAAAACGAGGCAGAAAACAACGCTAATGGTGAGACGCAGGATGTCAATCTACTCAATGTCTCCTATGATGTATCTCGCGACTTTTATAAAGAATATAACGCGCTATTTAGCACTGACTATCAAAAAGCCCATCCAAACAGCAAAGTAAATATCAATCAGTCGCATGGCGGTTCAAGCAAGCAGGCGCTCTCTGTTGCCAATGGTTTGCAAGCAGATGTGGTCACCTTTAACCAAGAAAGTGATATGAATCTGTTGGTGGAAAAAGGTTTAGTCGCTTCTGATTGGCAGCAGGCACTACCCAATAATGCTGTGCCGTACACCAGCACTATGGTGCTACTGGTTCGTGCAGGTAATCCAAAAAACATTCAGGATTGGTCAGATTTAGCCCGTAACGATATCGATGTGGTCACGCCCAATCCCAAGACCAGTGGTACAGCGCGTTATGCCTTTTTGGGTGCTTATGGCTATGGCTTGCACCAATTCAAAGAAAACAGTAGCGACAACCCTGTTAAAACCAATGACTTTATCAAAAAGCTGTTGGCAAACGTGGTCACTTATGACAATGGCGCACGTGCTGCGACGACCAGTTTTACCCAGCGCGGTCTAGGTGATGTACTCATCACCACCGAAAATGAGGCGAATTTGGCCGCTCAGCAATTTGCCATGGGTCAGGTCGATATTGTCTATCCCAGTTACACGATTACGATTGCCAACCCAGTAGCAGTCGTCACGGCAGTGACTGATAAAGCGGGCAAGACCGAAGCGGCAAGTGCCTATCTAAAAGGATTGTGGGACAAGCCTGCACAAGAGCTGATGGCAAAAATGTATATGCGTCCGAGTGATGAGCAAATACTTGCCGCCCACAAGGACACATTACCTGATATTGAAACGTTTGAGCCTGTCGCCGTCTTTGGCCCATGGGCAGAGATTATGGATACTTTCTTTGTAGACGGTGGTCGTTTCGATCAGCTGGCAAGTACTAAGTAGTCGTTAATTTCTGGCTTGTAGAATGATCTGTCTTGGCCGTTATCAGTGAAACACGGACAAGATAGATAAGACGTATCCAATGTTAAAATCAGAAAACAGTTGGTTATGCGTATATAATTTTCATAAATTATTGATATGATTGGCTTTGCCTGCTTGTTATTCCCTTTTGGCAATAACATACGCATATTCATCATTAAACATAATAAGATGGCGCTGTTAGCATACTTGCATTACACAACAGACATCTTTGAGGTATTTATGACAGACGTAGCTCGTTATCAACAAAAGAGTAAAACCCTTAGTGCCTTGAGCATTGCTGGCGTTGCTCTGACATTGGGTCTAGCTGGCTGTAGCAACAGTGAGACTACTGAGGCGGCAGCTGACGGTTCAGCGACGACAGAAGGGCAGAATATTGAGCTACTCAATGTCTCATACGATGTGGCACGTGACTTCTATAAAGACTACAACCCTTTGTTTGTTGAGCACTATAAAGCTGAGCATCCAGACAGCAAGATTCTAATCAAGCAGTCACATGGCGGCTCAAGTAAGCAAGCATTGTCTGTCGCAAATGGTCTACAAGCCGATGTTGCCACCATGAACCAAGGCTCTGATATCGAGCTACTTGAGAAAAAAGGCTTGGTTGAGTCAGATTGGGAAAGCAAATTCCCTGATAACGCAGTGCCGTTTACCAGTACGATCGTATTTTTGGTACGTAAAGACAATCCAGAAAATATCAAAGACTGGGAAGATTTGACCAAAGACGGTGTTGAGATTGTCATGGCCAATCCAAAGGTCACAGGTAACGGTCGTTATGCATTCTTAGGCGCTTACGGTTATGGTCTACATGCTTTTAATCAAGATGAAACAAAAGCTCAAGGCTACGTCAAAGACATGCTAAAAAATGTCAAAGTCTATGAAAACGGCGGACGTGCCGCGACAACGACTTTCGTACAGCGCGGTATCGGTGATGTATTGGTCACTTTTGAAAACGAGGCCAACCTTGCAGCGACTGATTTTGGTGCGGGTCAAGTAGATATCGTTTATCCAAAATACTCAATCAAATCAGAAAGCCCTGTGGCAGTTGTGAAGACGGTAACAGACAAAAAAGGTACCACAGACGCGGCCAAAGCGTATCTTGATTACTTGTGGAGTGAGCCTGCTCAGCAACTAGCAGCCGATTTATACTTACGTCCTAGCGTTAAGAGCGTTCTTGACAAAAACAGTGACAAATTGCCACCTGTTGAAACTTTCCGCCCGAACGATGCCTTTGGCACATGGGATGAGATCATGAGCACCTACTTCAGTGATGGCGGTGTGTTTGATCAGTTGGCTGTTAATGCGCCGCAGTAATCGCCTGCTACGTATATAAGAACTGCTAGTGCGCTAACCACTAAAACTGGTTGAAGCAGTTAATCGTACAGTCAGTCATTAAGCACCCCATAAAGGACATGGTCGTATGCACTATGTCCTTTATATTGTAAGCCGACCAATAATAATTTTAATAACAGTTGTGATAATAATGGTCTTACGGTGAGCACCCTCGCTAAGTACCATCAGTTAGGCAATAGGACATCACTATGAGTGCAACATCTTCTTCTGCCAGCAAACCCACCAACAAAAAAGGGTGGTTGACACGCTTGCGTCAGCGCAATGTGCTACCTGGGTTTGGTCTGAGCATGGGCATCACTGTCTTTAGTTTGTCATTACTAGTGGTGCTACCGTTTGCCATGATGGCCTATACCACAACTCAGATGGGTTGGACGGGTTTTTGGGAAACCATCACCCAGCCGCAAGTCACTGCTGCAATTAAGCTCAGCTTATGGATGTCATTTTTGGCGATGCTGACCAATATGGTCTTTGGTACACTGGTTGCGTGGGTACTTGTCCGCTATGAGTTTTGGGGTAAGTCGTTAATTAATGCCTTGGTTGATTTGCCATTTGCACTACCAACCGCCGTTACAGGTATCTCGCTTGCGACGCTATACGCGCCTAATGGCTTGATTGGTCAATGGTTTGCCAAGTTCGATATTCAGGTCGCCTTTACGCCGATAGGTATTTGGCTAGCATTGGTTGTGGTGAGCTTTCCCTTTATCGTCCGTGCAGTACAACCAGTACTCGCAGAGCTATCGGTTGAGTTTGAAGAAGCCGCAGCCGTATTGGGTGCCAATCGCTTAACCACTTTTCGTAAAGTGATTTTGCCAGAACTACTGCCTGCACTACTAATGGGTGCAGGTATGATGTTTGCCCGTGCTACTGGCGAGTATGGCTCCGTTATTTTTATCGCGGGTAATATTCCGATGCAGTCTGAGATTTTGCCGCTCATCATTATCAGTAAACTTGAGCAGTTCGATGTTCAAGGCGCTTCTGCGGTTGCACTGTTTATGCTACTCATCTCATTTGTGATTTTATTGACCATCAATATCATGCAGTGGAAACTGTCACGCCGCGTAGGAGCTCGCTAATATGCAAATATCTAATAGCTACGACTACCAAAGCAACGCTGCGACCAAAGACACGCCATGGATACGCCGTACCTTTATTGTGATCGCTGTGCTGTTTATGGTCTTAATGCTGGTGGTGCCATTATTGGCTGTGTTTTATGAGGCTTTTAAAAACGGCTGGCAGTTATATCTTGCGTCATTGGTTGACCCTGAGGCATTACAAGCGATCAAACTGACATTGATCACAGCGGCGATTGTTTTACCGATCAACATGGTCATGGGTATTGCGATTGCATGGTTGGTCACACGCTATCAGTTTAAAGGTAAGCAGCTGGTCACCACCTTACTTGATTTACCATTTTCCGTATCACCTGTCGTTGCCGGTTTGATGTTTGTGCTGCTATTCGGAATGAACTCTACGATTGGTGGCTGGCTTGAAAGTATGGGTTTTCAAGTCATCTATGCGGTGCCTGGTATTATTCTGGCGACGCTATTTGTGACCTTTCCGTTTGTGGCACGTGAGCTGATACCATTGATGCAGACCCAAGGCGACTCTGAAGAGCAAGCCGCATTAACCTTGGGTGCGACTGGCTGGCAGACTTTTTGGCATGTGACATTGCCTAATATTAAATGGGCGCTGCTGTATGGTTTGATTTTGACCAATGCACGTGCGATGGGCGAGTTTGGTGCGGTCAGTGTGGTATCTGGTCACATTCGCGGTGAGACCAATACCATGCCGCTATTGGTTGAGATTGCCTATAATGATTATAACTTTACCGCTGCATTTGCCTTATCGAGCTTACTTGCCGCACTTGCCTTAGTGACGCTACTGATTCAGCAAGTCATGACCAAAGTACAAGAGCGAAAATTTGCTAAGTCTGAACGTTTGGCGGCTGCCCCTGAGCTACCAGTGAGTGCCAATGCGACGACGTCAACGGCTGAGAGTGCTAGTAAGCTATAAGTTGTTTGGGTAAGTATTCAGGATTGTTCAATCATATTGACACAGTCGTTAAGACATCAGTCTCAATACGACAAAAGATATTATAAGAGATACCATTATGAGCATTGAGATTCGCAACGTTAATAAAAAATTTGGTGACTTTACGGCTTTAGACAATATCAATATTACTGTGCCAACTGGCAAGCTGACGACCTTGCTAGGTCCATCAGGCTGCGGTAAGACCACATTGCTACGTATCATTGCGGGTCTGGAATATGCCGACTCTGGACAGGTACTGTTTGATGAGATGGATGTCACCAATACGCCAGTACAGAAGCGTCATATTGGCTTTATGTTTCAGCATTATGCGTTGTTCCGTCATAAGAACATCGCAGATAACGTTGCCTTTGGATTGACGTTACTACCAAAGAATGAACGTCCTAGCAAAGCGGATATCGATAAGCGCGTGGCAGAGCTGTTAGATCTGGTACAGCTCCCACAAGTTGCCAATGCGTATCCGCACCAACTGTCAGGCGGTCAGCGTCAGCGTATTGCGCTAGCACGGGCACTTGCGGTCAAGCCAAAGCTACTATTGCTGGATGAGCCATTTGGTGCGTTAGATGCCAAAGTACGTAAAGAGCTGCGCACTTGGCTAAAGAATATCCACCACGAGCTTGGTATCACAAGTATCATGGTGACCCATGATCAAGAAGAAGCCCGCGCCGTCTCTGACGAGATCGTCGTCATGAATCAAGGTAGAGTAGAGCAAGTAGGAACGTCAGAGGAGCTGATACACCAGCCAGCCAATGCCTTTATCAGCGACTTCTTAGATTTGGCTTAGCGGCTCAGCTTTTATCTCATTGTCATTCATAACTGATGAGCCAAAAAAAATCCTACTTAGGTAGGATTTTTTTTGGCTTGTTGAATCATACAGAATGCAATTAACTACACTTGTCTATCTATAACATTTAAGCAAGTCTCGATTCATCTTTATCTGAATCACTTGGAGAGAGTTGATCATAAGTGATATTCAAGATGTCTTGACACCATTCTGGTAAGTCATCAGCGACTTCATACCACATCCATGTACCGTCACGTACACAGCTTAAGATACCCAGTTTTTTCAAATGGTTCAAATGACGCGATATCGTTGGTTGCGGTTGATCAAGCATGTCTACCAAATCACCCACGCAACGTGCTTCTTTTTTAAAAAGAATTTGAAATATTTTTAGGCGTGTTTGATCAGATAGGACTTTGAACAAATCGATAGGTCGTATCGTAAAATTATTATCAGACATAGGAAAATTCCAATGGACTTCGTTTATAGGGGTTCAATATAATAGCAGTTATCTAGAAAATCGATTAAAAAATAAGCAAAATTACAGTTCGTCGTTAATTTACTACCTTCTATAATATTCGGTTACATGGACGCTTATAGCCACTTACATAGGTGAATGGTGCGAAATACAACTGTACCATCACGACCAAAAAAGTTCCGAATGTTATTGAAAATGATAACAATTATCGTTATTATACTGCATGTAATCAGCGTGATGCTAAGCAAGTAGTCGCTATCAAATAGTGGTAATCAGAGGAGCCAATCCATGTACGTATGTATCTGTAATAACGTCAAAGAAAAGCAAATCCAAGCAGCCATTGCTTCTGGTGTAGATACCCTTGATGGTCTAAAAGACACTCTCGACGTTGCAACTTGCTGTGGATGCTGTGAGCCTATGGTCAATGATTACTTAGACGAACATCACGCAGCACTCGATGTCTTAGCGTATGCAGTATAACTACTTTTAGCTTAGTCGATCTTATCTCTAATCCAACCAAATATATTCAATATATTGCATCTATTCTTTTATTATACATAAGGAGTAAATAGCAGGCGTCCATATAACCTCATAGATATGCCAACATCGCTGCTATCAATATGTATCAAGTATCGTAACTGACAACTGTAGCTAATTACAATTCTCAATTAGCATCTTATTCTTAGTTCACAACATTACATGCCAGGTGACGACTGTATGCTACTATATCTGTCAAAGATTGTAAGACGTTTTATTGATTTGACCCTTTACTGATCAGTTTACGTATTTAGGTATCTTTATATATAAAAATATGAATATATAGATCGGCAAAAACATATAGAGGAGTGTGCATTATGAAAGGCAGTCAAAAAGTTATTGATTATTTAAATTTCTTGTTAGGCGGCGAGCTGGCGGCACGTGACCAGTATTTTATTCACTCAGAGATGTATGCTGAATGGCATTATGGCAAATTGTACGATCGTATCCATCATGAAATGGAAGACGAAACACTACACGCACAAGCAATTATTCGTCGCATTCTCATGCTGAGTGGTACACCTAACATGACGATCGATCAGGTCAATATCGGCAGCACGGTTCCTGAGATGCTACAGATTGATCTTGATTTAGAATATAAAGTACAAAAACATCTAAAAGAAGGCATTGCGCTTTGTGAAGCAGAGCACGACTATGTCACACGTGAGATGCTTGTTGAGCAGCTAAAAGATACGGAAGAAGACCATGCGCATTGGCTTGAACAACAGTTACGCTTAATTGACATGATTGGTCTGCCTAATTATCTACAGACCCAGATGGCTGAAGTCACTCCTAATCTTGTTTGATATCATCATAGATACGAATAAAAACTATAGTATTTAATATAAATAAGAAAGGGAGAGAGATTATGAAAGGGGATAAAGAGGTCATTCGTGCATTAAACAAGGTACTTGGTCAATCATTAATTGCGATTAACCAGTATTTCTTGCACGCACGTATCGTCCGTCATTGGGGCTTAGAAGCGCTTAACGACTCACTTTATAAGCAGTCTATCGCTGAGATGAAATGGTCAGATGATTTGATTGCGCGTATCTTGCTGTTAGGTGGTTTACCTAACTTACAGGAATTGGGTAAGGTATTGGTCGGCGAGGATGTGCCAGAAGTGATTGATTGCAACTTGCGTTTAGAAAAACAAAAATTCAGTATCATTACGGATGCGATTACCCTATGCGAGACAAAGTCTGACTATGTGTCTCGTCACCTACTGGTTACGATAAAAGATGGTAATGAAGAATACCAGGATTGGCTAGAGACGCAAGAAGATTTGATAGAAAGTATGGGTGCAGAACGCTATATTCAATCACAAATCAGTGATGATGACGAGCCATAAGTAATTTGTCTTAATTAGCATTCGTCTCAATCAGCAATGAAACAAACTTGCCAGCGTGTGATTGGTTTTTAACCAAAATACACGCTGGCTTTTTACGTTTAGAAACCACTAAAGGCTTATATGCGGCAATCAGCTTTTAAGTATTTACCGAGGTAGTTAGTACAAACCACGCCCATCTTCTGGTTTTAACCGTAAAAAGCCCAATCCTGAGAGAATAGTAAAGCCGCCCAGTATCCAATAAGTGACCTGAAAAGCAAGTAAGGTATCTACTTGAAACCGATCACGTAACAAGTTGAGCAGTGCGGCACCAAAGGCAATACCCAATCCGATTGCCATTTGCTGATTGACGGCCATTAAGCTGTTGCCACTACTGGTCTGTGCCCCTTGTAGATCGCCGATAGTGATGGTATTCATGGCACTGAACTGGATTGAGTTACAAACACCAATCACAATCAGCACCGGAATCATCCATGGCCACTGCGCCGCATCTGAGAACTGTCCTAGTACAATAATCAGTAAACCCAAAATAAGGGTGTTGTATACCAATACCACGCGATAGCTGTAACGCTGGATAATTTTGCTGACAAAGGGTTTTATCCCAAGTGCACCAACTGCAATGGGTGCTAATAACCAGCCTGCCTGCGAAGGCGTGTATTCAAAAACGACTTGTAATAGTAATGGTAATAAAAAAGGCACGGCACTGATGCCAATACGCGTGGATAGATTGCCAGTAATACCAATACGAAAAGTGGGCACATTAAAGAGTGTCAAAGAAAATAGCGGCGCAACATGGCGTTTGGCATGCCATACATAGGCCAGTAAAAAACCAATCGATGCGGCAGCTAGCAATAGCGCATTGTAACCGTGACCCACTTTTGAACCCATCTCAACTGCCAAGGTTAAGGCGCACGCACCCAATGCAAACAGCCCAAAACCGACCCAGTCTAAAGACTGCTTATCCCCAAACAGCGCAGGTATGAGTTTTTTGCCAATGACAAACCCCACCACACCCATCGGAATATTGATCAAAAATATCCAGTGCCAACTGGCATATTGGACCAAATACCCGCCAAGCAAGGGTCCAACCAGCGGCGCGACCAAGGCAGGAATCACTGCAAAATTCATTACCGTCAATAACTGATTACGTGGGTAGGACTTTACTAAAATCAAACGCCCAACTGGGGTCATCATAGCGCCGCCAATACCTTGTATCACCCGTGATGCGACCAAAAAATTTAAAGTAGAGGCCATCGCGCACAGCAGTGAGCCGATGCAAAATATCACAATAGCAGAGAGAAAAACGCGGCGCGTACCGTATTTGTCTGCCAAAAACCCACTAATTGGAATAAAAATTGCCAAGGTCAATGCATAGCTGATAACGGCCCACTGCATTTTTAACGGTGACTCATCTAATGCCAAGGCCATCTGCGGCAGTGCGGTGTTCAGGATAGTGGCATCCAGAATTTGCATGAATAGCGCCACTGCTAACACATAGGGTAGGTATTTATTTTGAGCTGGGGTGAGCGTCAGCATGTCAATCCCATTGGATATCTTATTATAAAATCGTGAGGTTCGCGTCTTTACGAACAGATTGCGCGATATAAGTTGAGTAGTATAAGAAAGCTTAGAGGGTAATTAAAGTGCCTCAAGGTAACGAAGCATTATGGCGGGCTTGGGTCATTGAGTGGTATGTCATTAATCACAGTAAAATCGTAACATTGATTACAAGAGAAGACTTTAATATCAGCAGAGGTTATCGTTATAGTAAAGCCTAGCTAATAAATAGCATGGTAATTAATAGAGAAATTAGCATGGCTATAGTGAATTCAGTATAAAAACGATACAGTGGGACTGGGATAAATTTTTCGCAGCATCGAGCAGCCTAGGCACAGCACGCAAGGAAAATTTAGACCAGTCCCACCTTGATATATAATGTATCTGTTTTATTTAGGATTGACTATATCAAGAAAAACAGTACTAAGATAAGTAAAAGCTAATATAACCAAAAATAATGGCAATAATAACTAAGGATATTTTATGAGTAATGCATCAACCAGTGACACACAAAACGATAAATATGTACCGCCTAAAGTTTGGACACAAGACAAAGACAACGGCGGTAAGTTCGCAAGCATCAATCGCCCAACCTCTGGCGCTCGTTATGATAAAGAGCTACCAGTAGGCGATGCTCCGCTACAGCTATACTCACTGAACACACCCAATGGTGTTAAAGTTAATATCTTATTAGAAGAGCTGGCAGAGCTTGGTATTAGCGGTGCTGAGTACGATGCTTATAAAATTGATATCTCGCAAGGTGAACAGTTTGGCTCAGGGTTTGTAGCGATTAACCCTAACTCAAAAATTCCAGCGTTGGTCGATCATTCTGCTGGTACCGCTGGCGAGCCGATTGCTCTTTTTGAGTCGGGCGCTATCTTGATGTATCTGGCAGAAAAATTTGATAGATTCCTACCTTTATCGCTAGGAAAAGCGAGAGCAGACTGTCTGTCGTGGGTGATGTGGCAAATGGGTAGTGCGCCTTTTTTAGGTGGCGGCTTCGGACATTTCTATGCCTATGCACCAGAGCCGTTAGAATATCCAATTAATCGTTACACCATGGAGACTAAACGTCAGCTTGATGTATTAGATACCCATCTAAAAGACAGTGAGTATTTATGCGGTAATGATGAAGCTGATTATAATATTGCCGATATGATTATTTGGGCATGGTATGGACAGTTGGTACTCGGTAAGCTATATGATGCGGCAGAGTTTTTGCAAGTACAAGACTACAAACACATACAGCGCTGGGCGAAAAAAATTGCTGAGAGACCTGCCGTCAAGCGTGCTGTGGAGCTAGAGTTAAAACCAATCGATTAATTATTAGCACGAGCATCATTTAATTATTTTCAATGACATTTAGGCTGGTAAGTTTAAGTTACGCACTTATCGGCTTATTTTTATTATATTTAAAATAATAAATATAAAATTGATGACCACTTTCTTTTGTATTTACATAATGGTACATTAGAACAACAGATAGAAACATTAAAGCGTTAAGATAACCGCTTATCACCGTGACAGACAGGTGTTTATACTTATTTGATTGATGAGTAATGGATTATGAAACACAATAATAAAATGCGCTTACCTATGCTTGCAGCAGTTAGTATGGCTTTGTTTGGTACAGCGAGTATGGTGAACGCCAAAACTGAGTTTACCAGCCAAGATTGGCAGGTGGTCTGTGATAATACCCGTACTTGTCGGATAGCAGGCTATCAAGCAGAAAATAATAGTGAATTTCCTGTCTCTGTCTTATTGACCCGCCGTGCAGGGGCAAACGCCGCTGTAGATGGCAAAGTCAAGCTTGGTGGTACCAAAGACAGCTCCTCTAAAGCCTTAATGCAATTAGGTAACCGTCACCGGATATCACTATTTATTAACGATCGAAATTATGGTGAAACCAAGCCGTATTCTGCAGCCGCAGGCAGTGCTGAGCTAACCCAAGCGCAAGTTACCGCCTTAGTTAGCGCCCTTCAGCGATCAAGCAAAATCACATTCGCATTACGTAACTCGCGCTGGCAACTCTCAGACAGAGGAGCTAGTGCGGTCATGTTAAAGGCCGATGATGTCCAAGGACGCGTGGGTACGCCAAGTGCGCTGATGAACCATGATAATGCGACCAAATCTAATAGTAATGTCTTACCCCCTAAAGCAGTACCTGTACTACGTTTTGTAGAGCCTAGTGGTAAGTCTGCTGCTAGCGATAAAAAGTTTGTCATGAGATCCTCTCAATTGGCCTCATTGATGAAAGGAACGATGAAAGATGCCGATGCTGACTGCCCAAATCTATCAGACAAGTCACCTTGGCGTGTCAGTCGCCTAAATGATTCACAGCTGCTGGCACAGCATGATTGTTGGACAGCTGCTTACAATGTGGGTAGTGGGGTGTGGGTGATCAATGATAGCAAACCTTACAAGCCGACATTGGTCACGACTAGCGCCACCAATTACGACAAAGGTAAGCTTAGCTCAGTACAAAAAGGTCGCGGTATTGGCGACTGTATGAGTCAAGTCGATTGGGTGTGGACGGGCCGCGCGTTTGAGAAAAGCCATGAAAGCACCACTGGACTGTGCCGTCTTATTGAAGCGGGCGGGGCATGGCAGCTGCCGACTTATGTCACGGATGTTAAAGTAGTCAAATAATCACCGATTTTTTGTTGAATGAGACGTTTAGCATGCTCAATAGAGGACTTATTCGGGCTATTTACTTAGTAATTGAATAAATGGCTACACATAATTTTTTATTGTGCTATACTGCGTCGCCACGCAAGCTTAGGCTTTCGTGAATTATGAGATTGATAACATCGCCTGCGATTTTGGGTCTAGGATGACCATAAGTAATTGTTGCCGATGATTTTGTGTACTTAAATAACGTCTTAAACATATCAGTTATTTTTGACTCATATCTTATCTACTGACCTATATAGGGTCTAGATTGGTTGCTGTTTGCGATTATCTGCTTTGGACAAAGCATTGATAATGCGCGTATATCAAGCATGGATAAGACACTCGGCACTACCACCAAAATACGTCAGACAGCACGAACGCATTTATTATAAAGACGCTAAGCTCTAATGGCTTGGTTTCTGATTATCGACACTTTTATGTTGCTCGGTAACCTTTAATAAAAGCAGCGTAATGAACGGTTATCAGTGGTATGCATCAAGTTTGCTGAATTTACAGCAGCTTATACTTACCAAGGATTCCTATGACTGACATCTTATCTGCAATTGCCGCTGAAAACGGTATCATCGAAAGCAACGACACTACTGCAAACACTGACACCTCTAACAATGACGCTACTGCTCAAGCAGCAACAGATGCGGCCTCAGAAGACAAAACAACCTTTAGCGATCTTAATATTGCCAAGCCGATTTTGACCGCGCTTGATCGCATCGGTTATACCAATCCAACCCCTATCCAAGAACAAGCCATTCCGTTTGCACTAGCCGGCCGTGACCTTTTATTGTCAGCGCAAACAGGTAGTGGTAAAACAGCAGCATTCGTAATCCCAGTACTCGATCGCTTAAGCCGTGCCACCAGCTTTGATAAACTGACCAAAGCACTTATCCTAACGCCAACGCGCGAGCTTGCTCAGCAGGTGCATGACAGCGTACGCACGTATTCAAAAGACATGCGCGGTTTGTTCTGCGTGCCCTTGGTCGGCGGCGCGCCTTACAACGGTCAAATCACCGCCCTACGTAAAGGTGTACAGGTCATCGTCGCCACGCCTGGTCGTTTGCTTGACCATATAAAAGCAGGCCGTGTGGATTTATCAAACCTTGAAGTGTTGGTACTAGATGAAGCGGACCGTATGCTAGACATGGGTTTTGCTGATGACATCAGTGATATCTTAAGCGCCGCGCCAATCGATCGTCAGACGATCATGTGTTCAGCAACTTGGGATGGCCCAGTCGGTAAAATCGCTGCCAGCTTCACTAAGAACCCTGAGCGCGTATCAATCAAAGTAGAATCTGCACACATCGAAGAAAAAGTGTACTACTGTGATGATTTTGATCACAAAAACCGCTTGCTTGACAAAATCGTTTGCCAACAAGAGATGGATCAAATCATTATCTTTGCTGCAACCAAACGTAGCACTGAAAAATTGGCAAAACAACTACAAGAAGCGGGTCATAAAGCAAGCTTCCTACATGGTGACCTGCCACAGAGCAAGCGTAACCGCATCGTTCAAGATTTGCGTAATGGTAAGGTAAAAATCTTAGTAGCGACTGACGTTGCTGCCCGTGGTCTTGACGTGCCAGCCATCTCGCACGTCATCAACTATGATTTACCACGTCAGACTGAAGATTACGTCCACCGTATTGGTCGTTGTGGCCGTGCTGGCCGTACTGGTGTGGCTATCAGCCTATGCAGCATGGACGATCGTCCACAATTGGCCGCCATCAACCGTTACTTAGATCGCAAGATGGAAGTGTGCGTTATCGAAGGCATGGAGCCTAAGAAAACCTACGTACCAAGCGAAAACAAAGGACGCGGGCGTGGCCGTGGTCGCGGACGCTCAAGCGGTGGTTATGCTGGCAAGTCTACTGGCGGTGGCCGTGGTCGCTCAAACGATCGCGCAGCAACAGGCCAGCGCGCCAGCAATGATAGTGGATACCAAGGCCAAGGTGCTGGCAAGTCACGTGATTCATCAGGTAAGCCAAAAGACCGTTTTGGTGGTAAACCATATCAGGGCAAGCGCGGTGACCGTGCAGCTACAGGCCGTGGTCGTCCAAGTGGCAGCCAAGGTCGCCCAGCAAATCGTTCTGACAGCCGTGGTCAAGGTCGTCCAAACGGTGGCAACCGTGGTAAAAACTCATAATATCGCTATAACGAACGATTAAAGCTACTAATTACTAATTCATTAATCGTCTAAAGTAGTAAAAAGCCAGATACTTGTTATCTGGCTTTTTTGTGTGTGACCCATTGTTCGCTGATGGTATAGTTAAGCTTTTGCAGGCATGACTAACTATGATTCGTTTAGAGCTCAGCAGTTATTAAGATCATTGACATGGCTGCTTGCACGAGTTTTTTAGCTTGTCTATACTGATTCACTTTTGCCAGTTGTTTGCCTCGGAGCGCCTTGATGCCTACTACCTCCTCTTTAGCAATTGATAGCCTGCCATTAGCTTTCGGTATCATTATGGCAATCATTGGCCTAGTATTCTATACCCAAGGTTTGCCGGGTAAATTCTGGCGACGGTTTTATGCGGTATTGCCCGGTATTGTGCTGTGCTGCTTTATACCTGCTACTTTAAATAGCTTAGGGATGTTCGCCGATGGGGTGGGTTCACAGATTTATGGATTTACCGCGACGTATCTGCTGCCAGCCAGTTTGCTATTGATGACCTTATCCATGGATGTTCCCAAAATACTAGGATTAGGTTGGAAAGCGATTGCCATGTTCTTTGCCGCCAGTATCGCTATTGTTATTAGCGGTCCCATTAGTTTAGGAATAGCTAAGTGGGTATCGCCTGAAATGTTCCTCGATGATACATTATGGCGTGGATTTTCAGCCGTGGCAGGCAGTTGGATCGGCGGTGCAGCTAACCAAGCGGCAATGAAAGAGCTGTTTGGGGTCAGTGATGATTTGTTTGGCATGATGATCTTGGTGGATGCCACCAATGCCTCATTGTGGTTACTCGCAATCTTGGTGATGGCAAAACACAGCGCAAAGATCGATCGATTCTTGCGCGCTGATACCAGTAGTATTGATAAAGTCATTAAAGCCGTCGAAAGCTATGAGCGCGATCATGCCCGTCCAGCCACCATTAATGATTTGATGGTGATGTTTGGCTTGTGCTTTGCCATGGTAGGAGTGGCGCACTTTGTTGGTGGACAAATTGCTGACTTTTTTGCCCCATATAAATGGGCGGTGCAATATAGTTTTGCCAGTTCATTCTTTTGGATGGTGGTCATTATTACTCTGTTAGGCGTCATTTTTTCTTTTACTAAGATTCGCAGACTCGACCATGTGGGCGCGTCCAAAATGGGTACCGTATTTATCTTCGTGCTGATTGCCGCGATTGGTATGCAGATTAATTTGGCAGGTATTGTCTCGCAGTGGCGGCTATTGCTTATCGGCTTTTTATGGATGAGTATCCATGTGGTGATTATCTTTGGGGTTGCCAGACTTATCCGTGCGCCGTTTTTCTTTTTGGCGGTAGGTTCTAATGCCAATACAGGTGGCGCATCGTCGGCACCGATCGTCGCGACGGCTTTTCATCCATCGCTTGCGCCTGTTGGCGTGTTTTTGGGTATTATGGGCTATGCGGTGGGTACGTTTGGCGGGTATATCAGTACCCAATTGATGCGCTTGGTAGTGGGTTAGTGTTTAGGTTATCCATATTCTGATAGCATTTTTTCCTCAAAAAACCTGCAATGATTGCGGGTTTTTTTATTATAAGGTGCCTAATGACTTAAGTTGTCGTTTTGTCTATCGATGCTATTGATACGTAAGCTTTGCCACACCCCTGCATGAGTACGTGTTAACCTTCCTGCTACTCAGATGAATAATAATAAATACATTAGCAATAAATAGTGTCTCAATAGGAAAAATAGCGTCATGGCCAATCCAAAACAATTAGAAGCAACAGAAAATAAGACAAGTATCGTCAAGAACGCTCTATACAACCCTAATCAAGAAAATATTCAGGTCAGAGGTGCGCGTGTTCATAATTTAAAGAACGTCGATGTGGATTTACCGCGCAATGCCTTAGTGGTCTTTACGGGTATATCTGGATCGGGAAAATCATCACTGGCATTTGGTACGCTATTTGCCGAGTCACAGCGGCGCTATCTTGATTCAGTATCGCCTTATGCCAGAAGGCTCATCGATCAGGTTGATGAACCCGATGTCGATACTATAGAAGGGTTACCGCCAGCAGTTGCCTTACAGCAGCAGCGGGGTACGCCGTCAGTACGCTCGTCCGTCGGTAGTGTAACAACCATATCTAATGGTCTTCGTATGTTGTACTCACGAGCCGGAGAGTATCCCGCCGGCCAAGAGATGCTGTATGCCGATGCGTTCTCGCCCAATACGCCAGATGGTGCCTGTCCCACGTGTTCAGGTATCGGCCGTGTATTTGAGGTCACCGAGGATCTGCTGGTACCAGATAATACCAAAAGCATTCGCGAGCGAGCTATTGCCGCATGGCCACCGGCATGGCAAGGTCAAAACCTGAGCCGTATATTGACCACGCTCGGCTATGATATTGATAAACCTTGGCACACCCTGCCAAAGAAGACCCGCGACTGGATCTTGTTTACCGATGAGACACCAACAGTGCCTGTTTATCCTGAGTATGATATAGAACAGACACGGGAGGCCATTGAGAAAGGGGAAAAGCCAAACTATATGGGTACGTTTACCAGTGCCAAAAACTTTGTTTTGCATTCTTTTGCCACCACTCAAAGCCCGCGCACCAAGAAACGCGTGTCGCAATTTATGCAGATATCCGAGTGTCCAGAATGTCACGGCAAAAAACTTAAGAAAGAATCACTGTCGGTTAAATTTGCAGGACTCGATATCGGTGAGCTGTCACAGCTTACATTGACGGACATGGCCCAAAAACTTGAGAAAACAGCGCATACCAAGATAGCTGATGATACACCAAACCGCGAAAAAGCCATCGTTGCCCAGCGTATTGCCAGTGATATTCTCTCTCGTATTGAGGCACTAACAAGGCTTGGGCTCGGTTATCTGTCACTTGAGCGTACCACACCAACACTATCGCCTGGTGAGCTACAGCGATTGCGATTAGCGACCCAGATTCGCTCGCAACTGTTTGGCGTGGTTTATGTCCTTGATGAGCCATCAGCAGGTCTGCACCCTGCTGACACGCAGGCGCTACTTGGGGCGCTAGATGAGTTGATCGCATCTGGTAACTCGGTGTTTGTGGTTGAGCACGACGTGAGTGTGATTGGGCATGCTGATTGGGTGGTCGATGTCGGGCCACAGGCTGGCACGCATGGCGGCGAGATTGTCTATAGTGGGCCTGTAGAAGGGCTACGTGAGGTTGCGCAGTCGCATACGGGTCAATATCTCTTTGCTAACGACACGGCGAATCATCAGTCAAAATCTGACACAAGGCAACCGACAGCGTGGCTGAAACTCGCAAATATCGAGCGCAATAATATAATCGGCTTGGATGTTGAGTTTCCGCTTGGGGTGATGACTAGTGTCACGGGTGTCTCAGGGTCAGGTAAGTCGAGTCTTATCAGCCAAGCATTGGTAGAGCTTATCAGTGAAGTATTGGGGCAAAAGACGGTTACTGAAGCGCCTGTAGGTGAGGCAGATTTGCTTGAGCAAGAGCTTGAGACAGTCACTGGTGGTGAAATCGTCGCTGGCATGGAGCAAGTCCGTCGTCTTATTAATATCAATCAAAAGGCGATTGGGCGGACACCGCGCTCAAACCTAGCAACCTATACAGGATTGTTCGATGATGTGCGTAAGCTGTTTGCCGCAACTAAGCAAGCAAAAGCACATGGCTATGACGCTGGACGTTTCTCGTTTAACACCAAAAAAGGCCGCTGTCCAAATTGTGAAGGTTTGGGTTTTGTCAGTGTGGAGCTGCTATTTTTACCAAGTGTCTATGCACCTTGCCAGGTCTGTCACGGGCAACGCTATGATGAAGAAACACTTACCATCACGTATCGAGATAAAAACATTGCTGAAGTATTAAATTTAACCGTTGAAGCGGCTCATGAGTTCTTTGTTGATGAAGCGCCTATCTTGCGCGCATTGGATGCGTTGCTGCAAGTGGGGCTTGGCTACTTACGTTTGGGGCAGCCCGCCACTGAGTTGTCAGGGGGTGAAGCACAGCGTATTAAGCTTGCCACTGAACTACAACGCACGCAACGAGGCGATACGCTCTATATCTTAGATGAGCCAACCACAGGTTTACATCCTGCTGATGTATCCATGCTGATGACGCAATTAAACGGTTTGGTCGATGCGGGGAACACCGTCATCATGGTTGAGCATGATATGCAAGTGGCCAGCAATAGCGACTGGGTGATTGATATGGGGCCAGGGGCAGGTGATGAGGGCGGGTTAATTGTCGCTCAAGGTACGCCAGAAGACGTGGCCCAATCAGAAGACAGTCGCACCGCACCGTTTTTATTGGTGTGATTTTATTGATGTGACGACCAGTTTTCAAATTGGGTCTAAGAGTGAAGGGTATCCCCAATAATTATCAGGGCATTTGGGCAATTCAACTAACGTGCGACGCAACGCATCTGACCATTGATGACGGATGGTATTAAAGTACTCATCACCCTCATCAATACGGCGACCTTTGGGTAAGATTAAACTGTCATTACAGTTAGGCTTACAATATCAATTTTAAAACATAATGTATGGATGACAGTCTGCGCCGCTCAGTAATGTATTTATGAGCGGCGTTTTTATACATTTTAATATAGTAATTATCATGGCGTGCTACTGGTTATCGCTATAATATACGTAGAACGGCTGGCCTATATACTAAGAAGAATAGGGATAAAGTGTATGTTTGACATCATAAAAGACTGGCGTGAGCAGCGTATATTGGACAACAGC